>Ga0213824_1000012_pt1 | contig 235503 bp, 226 predicted proteins | sample MC6MC0906MG_FD_179892 | JGI IMG/M metagenome (GOLD analysis project Ga0213824, IMG submission 179892) | Enriched soil aggregate microbial communities from Iowa State University, Ames, United States - MC6-MC0906-MG | ecosystem: Environmental > Terrestrial > Soil > Unclassified | place: USA...
ATGCCGAACTCAGAAGTGAAACGCCGTAGCGCCGATGGTAGTGTGGGGTCTCCCCATGTGAGAGTAGGGAACTGCCAGGCATCAATTAAGTAGAGAGGCCATCCGAAAGGATGGCCTTTTTGCGTTTTTGTACACCCCTCGTTTCTATAAACAAATCACCTATCCCCCCGTATATACGGTAAACTATTCGCGTTTTTGCATCAGGATAGCGTCTATGAACCACTCCCTTAAGCCCTGGAATACCTTTGGCATTCAACGTAATGCTAAACAAATTGTACGTGCCGATAATGCTCAGCAGTTGCTGAATGCATGGCAAAACGCGACAGAAAACGGTGAACCTGTACTGATTCTGGGCGAAGGAAGTAATGTCCTGTTTCTCGATGATTTTGCGGGGACCGTGATCGTCAACCGCATCATGGGAATCGACGTTAAAGAGAGCACAGTGAGTTGGCATCTGCACGTGGGGGCCGGAGAAAACTGGCACCATCTGGTGCAATTTACCCTCGAAAAAGGGATGCCCGGCCTGGAAAATCTTGCATTGATCCCAGGCTGCGCTGGATCGTCACCTATTCAAAATATCGGTGCCTACGGCATCGAACTAAAACACGTCTGTGAATATGTTGACTGCATTGAACTGGCAACGGGAAATGCGCAACGTTTAACCGCAGAACAGTGCCGCTTTGGCTATCGTGACAGTATCTTCAAACATGACTACCAGGATCGTTTCGTCATTGTGGCCGTTGGTCTGCGTCTGGCGAAGCAGTGGAACCCGGTCCTTACCTACGGCGATCTCACCCGTCTCGATCCGGCCACCGTCACCCCGCGCGACGTGTTTGAATCAGTTTGCCATATGCGAATGACCAAACTCCCGGATCCGAAAGTGAACGGAAATGCGGGCAGTTTCTTCAAAAACCCGGTCATCAGCAGCGAAAACGCGAAAACATTCCTCACCGGCTGGCCAACGGCCCCGCATTATCCTCAAACGGATGGTAGCGTGAAGCTGGCTGCAGGTTGGCTTATCGACCAGTGCGAATTAAAAGGCACCACGATGGGAGGTGCTGCTGTTCATCGCCAGCAGGCGCTGGTGCTGATCAATCAAAACAATGCGACCAGCGACGATGTTGTGAAGCTGGCGCACCATGTCCGTCAGCGTGTGGGTGATAAATTTAACGTCTGGCTGGAGCCTGAAGTTCGCTTTATTGGCCGTACGGGTGAAGTCAACGCCGTGGAGACTATCGCATGAAGGACAACACGATCCCTTTAACCCTGATTAGCATCCTTGCGGACGGTGAGTTTCATTCTGGCGAGCAGCTAGGTGAGCAGTTGGGCATGAGCCGTGCTGCCATTAATAAACATATCCAGACGCTCCGCGACTGGGGCGTTGATGTGTTCACGGTTCCCGGAAAAGGCTACAGCCTGCCGGAGCCTATTCAATTGCTGAATGAAGAAGCGATCCGCAGCCAGATTGGACACGGCAATGTTGCGGTGCTGCCCGTGATTGACTCGACGAACCAGTACCTGCTGGATCGCCTGCCTGAACTGAAATCCGGCGATGCCTGCGTTGCTGAATATCAACAGGCCGGTCGCGGCCGTCGTGGACGCAAGTGGTTCTCGCCGTTTGGTGCGAATCTCTACCTGTCCATGTACTGGCGACTCGATCAGGGCCCGGCTGCGGCGGTTGGGCTAAGCCTGGTCATCGGGATTGTGATGGCGGAAGTTCTGCACGATCTGGGCGCGGATAAGGTGCGGGTAAAATGGCCTAACGATCTCTATCTGAACGATCGAAAACTGGCGGGTATTCTGGTTGAGCTGACGGGAAAGACCGGCGATGCCGCGCAGATCGTCATTGGTGCCGGGTTAAACATGGTGATGCGTAATGTACAGAACGATGTGGTGAACCAGGCCTGGACTAACCTGCAGGAAGCGGGTATCACTATCGACCGCAATATCCTGGCCGCACGAATGATTAAAGAGTTGCGAAGCTCACTCAGGCTCTTTGAACAAGACGGGCTGGCATCGTTCCTGTCTCGCTGGGAAAAGCTGGATAACTTTATCAACCGCCCGGTGAAACTGCTGATTGGGGATAAAGAAATCTACGGCATTTCTCGCGGAATTGATGCGCAGGGGGCGCTGCTCCTGGAACAGGATGGCGCGATCAAACCCTGGATGGGCGGGGAAATCTCCTTGCGCAGCGCTGAATAACCGGATTGTATTAATGATGCGAAAACCCGCATGCGCCACGCTGGCTGTCATGATGAGTTTGCTGTTCACACCTTTCTCCCAGGCAGGCCAGGCCTGGGAGAGTTATAAAGCGCGCTTCTTTAAGCCGGATGGGCGAATCGTCGATACCGGCAACGGTGACGTTTCCCATACCGAAGGCCAGGGTTTTGCCATGCTGATGGCGGTGGCAAACGATGATAAAGCGACCTTTGATAAACTCTGGCACTGGACCAACAGTACGCTGAAGAATAAAGAGAACGGTCTTTTTTACTGGCGTTATAACCCCGCTCAGGCAGACCCGATTGCCGACAAAAACAATGCCTCCGATGGCGATGTGCTCATTGCCTGGGCTCTGTTAAAAGCGAACGCGCGCTGGCATGACAAAGGCTACAGCACGGCATCGGATGCCATTACCAAAGCGCTGCTTGCCCATAACGTTATCCGCTATGCGGGTTACCGCGTGATGTTGCCCGGCTCACAAGGGTTTAAGCTGGACAATAACGTTGTGCTTAATCCTTCCTACTTCGTGTTTCCTGCCTGGCAGGCATTTGCTGACCGCAGTCATTTGCAAATATGGCGTCAGCTCGCGCAGGACGGACAGCGGCTGCTGAAGAAAATGGGGTCGGGTAAAGCCAATCTGCCAACCGACTGGGTCTCTCTGGACACGAAAGGGACGCTGGCCCCCGCAAACGCCTGGCCGCCCCGCATGAGTTATGACGCCATCCGCATTCCGCTGTACATCAGCTGGTCCAACGCGAAAAACCCCTTGCTCACCCCGTGGCGCGCCTGGTTCGGTCAGTTTCCGCGTGAACAAACACCCGCGTGGGTTAACGTCACGACGAATGAATACGCCCCCTACATGATGGCAGGCGGTCTGCTGGCAGTGCGTGATTTAACGATGGGGCAGACGGTCGGTGAGCCCGACATCACTGCAAATGATGATTACTATTCAGCAAGCCTGAAAATGCTGGTGTGGATCTCAGAACAATAAGGCCCGCTCCCCGCTGGGGAGAGGGCCAGGCCTTTTACTGCGGATACGGTACCCAGTCGCCGCCGTTCAGGCGAACATACGGTTTGTTCTGGTACTGGATCACTACCGCATTGGCGTTCTCCGATACCTCTGCCGTTTGTGGCAGACCGCTGGTGAGCTGATCCCAGTTCACGCTATCTTCAACAAACAGCTTACCGTCTACCGCGCGGGCAACGAGTTCTGAAATCGCCAGATAACTGCTTGGCTGAGTGATTTCGATTGGCGCGCCCTGATGCGGGGCCTTCATCCCGAAGAATTTAATCCCGGCAGGGACGTTGGTAATCGACGGGCTTGGAATATCACGCAGGCCGGATACCTGCATCCTGTCGCCTTTCAGCGCGCCGCCGTGTTCAGGTACCACAACGACCATCACTTTACGGCCTGATTTTTCCAGCTCGGTAAAGAATGCGTCCAGTTCATCAAAGAACTTCTGCGCACGAACTTTGTAATCCGCCGTTTTGCTCACGCCCGGGAAGTGGTTACCATCGTGAAGCGGCAGGGTGTTAAAGAATGTTGCACTACGCGAACCCTCTTCTTTGCTGACGGTCTGCAACCAGCGCTGTAGCACGGCAGTATCGTCATAAACCGGAGAACCATCGAAGCCCAACAGAGTGACCGGCAGACCCGTTTGGTCCATCAGCGGTGCCTGCATACCCCCTTCTTCACGCACCTCTTTCAGGAAGTTACCAAACTGACCGTTATGACCCAGCATCAGGTGCTGCGTAAAGCCCAGTTTGGACAGGTTATCAAACAGGTAACACTGGTTACCGGCTGGCTGATAGAGGTTCTTATGCGAAGGTTGACCGCAGCTTGCACGTAACAGGCGAATCGCTGCCGGGCCGCTGTAAGAGGTCGCAGAGTTGAAATCTTTAAACTGAATATCGAAATGCGCCCACAGCGGATGCGACATTAATCCGGCTGCATCCACATCCGCCCAGGAGAGAGAACAGATGTTGATGACCAGCAGTTCAAATGGCTGGGCGTCGGCAGGGAGCGCATCCGGGAATTTGGTCTGACGCTTATCTTCAGCGGTATAGAAACTGGAGAGCCACGCGTTCAGATTGGTGGAGGTGGGTGGGGCGGTTTGTGCAGGAATATCGCCAACCACCGGCGTATCGCCTGCCGTCGTGACGGTTGCTGCCGCCGTGCCACCGGTGGTGGTGACCGTTGTGGTCGGTTGACCGGCTGGCCACAGGGAGAAACTCGGCCCTGCCAGCGTCAGCACGTTTAACCAGACCATAATCGCGACGACAAACACCGTCACGCGGATCCACTGTGCCAGGAACAGCCAGGCGACCAGCAGCACAAACACCGCGCCAATCATCTGCCAGTTAATAAAGCGCTCAACCAGATCAAGCATATAGTCGGTACTGAAGCCCGCAACCTGCGAGCCCTGGCTCATAATGCTTTCCGGACCCGGTAGCCAGGTGTCATGCCAGAAGAGCGCGAACCCAATGGGGATAGCGACCCAGTGACGCAAACGATGCAGCCTGATATTGGGAATAGGCATCAGCAGGAATGCCATAAATACCAGGTTAAGCAGAGGGTGGAAATTAAGATAGCCTGCCCAGAGCAGGCCAAACTTCACCAGAAAGTAGAAATTCCAGCCGGAAAGTCCGCGCCAGTATTGCCAGAGCGGCGAGGGCGCCGACGTGGTATAGGTAGAATTAGTCATGTTTTCGGTCTGCCTTGACGTTCGGAGCGCGTGTCAGTGTTCCGGCTGGTTTAAGGTAGCGGGGTTTTAGAAACATCAATCTGGCCGTATCGCGAATACGACGCAGAGAATGGCGCGCATAGTAGCCCAGCGGGAAAAAAATCAGCGCACACAGTACGACCAGTTGAATGATATCGCTGAGATTCATGATGATGCGCTCTCCTCGCCCTCAGGTAATAAACGTCGTGGTTCGGGTATCCGCCGCCAGACATGCCCGTCATGCTTCGCATTCAGGATCGGTTTGACGTCGTTTGCCATAGGTAAAGGTTTCGCCCATTGTTCAGGCGTCAGGGCGCGCATTTGCACCAGTTCAGCACTAATCAAATTATCTTCGAACCAAATCATGCGGTTAGAGAAAATATCGCCAGTCGGAAGAGGGAAGATATGGTTGAGTGCGGTGTCGAGATCGTTTACCCGGCAGAAGGATAAAAACAGCACCAGACGGTTATCGCCAATCGTCATGATGTCTCCGACGCGGTTAGGGCGACATAGCGTGAGCGCCTGCTCAACACGAATACCCGGCACCGGACGCAGGGCAACCATGACCCCTTTTCCGTCTGCTGGCAGCAGCGTATTACTCATCATGTTGCCGACGGCATCACAGAAGGTATCCCACTTTTGAAAACCGCGCAGTTTCATCGGCTGTGTCATTGAGAGCAAGGTGCCGATATCTTCCGGAACATGGCGGTTAAACTGCTGCCCCTGTATGCTCTCAATAAGTGTCAGGCAGCGCGACAGCGGCGCATTCCACGGTATGACCATATTTGCGCCGCAACCCAGCAGCAGCCGTTCGTCAGTGGCACGCAGGCTGGTATTATTTTCACGCACCACGATTTTTAACGCACTGCCTCGTTGACGGCGTAATGTGTGAATGTGTCTCGCCAGCGTTTCGATTTGGTTATTCTGCATGAGAGAAAAAACGATCGTAGCGGCCTGCGTCGTACGGGCTTCATTAAATAACGCTTCGTTAGTTTCAAACAGTGACCAATTTTCAGAAAGCGCAGGCGCACCTTCTAATACCGCAATGTGGCTCAGGATGCGTTTTTCATCGCTGCGTGGCTGAACCACGGTTTCTTCTTGTCGGGCGAGATGCCACTCTCCCTCGATATGTTTAAGGGTGAGCTGTTGACGAGCGCTAACCCCTTTTTCATTGCACCAGAACGCAATATCGTAAAGATAGCTATCCGTTTGGTCATGGATACTTGCCAGACCGAAAAGAGAACGATATTCGCCCATTAACAGTGAAAAAAGCTTGTCGTTATTACTGCCGGGGTTAACAACCATTAGTGTGCAGTTTTGATTTTTTGCCCACTTATTGATTCTGTTCAGCCAGCGAAGCAGTTTTTCTGAGGGGATATTTTGCAGCGCGTTATTCGAACATTTTAGAATCAGGAAATAGTGATCCGGATCAATCGAGCACTGAATATCGCGGGGCAAAAAGTATAGACTATCCGCCTCCGAAGACATGGAAAATAATCGTACGGTCTGTGGCCCACGGTCGTTTTCGAGCCTGATGATATTTTTAGGTTCTTCGCCCATCGTAATGACAGCCACGCGGGAATCCTTATCCTGTGCGGCGATCGTCTGGTTTACCAGACTTATGGCATCTTCGTTGCGATCCGTATTAATCCACCAGACTCCTCCGACTGGCATGTGGCGCAATTCGTCCCATAATGACTGGATGCCAATAGAAAATATGGAGTCCACGGTATCCCTCTTTTCGTCGAATTTATCTGTATCTCAGTTTACTAGCGAAAGCGTAGAAATAAACCTAACATTGAAATTAAAGAGCATCAGATTTAGCATGTAAATGAAATTTCGTGGGCAGGATGCCGACAACATCTGATCGTGTGATTTTACGCTAAGGGATGAATTAATCATGCATAATAACGAATCCGGAACGCCTGTAGACTCAAGCCTGGGTTACACATTTCAAAACGATTTTCTGGCGCTGACGCAGGCTTTCTCTTTGCCCGAAATAGATTACACCGATATTTCCCAGCGGGAACAGTTGGCCGCGGCTATTAAACGCTGGCCGTTATTAGCTGAATTTGCCCAACAACAATAAGGGAGCCATTGATGGCCATACTAGGATTACAGGGCGTCCGTGGTGGTGTAGGTACAACATCCATTACCGCGGCGCTGGCGTGGTCATTACAGCTGTTAGGCGAATCGGTGCTGGTTATTGATGCCTGCTCCGACAATTTGCTGCGCATGTCATTTAACGTCGACTTTACGCATACAAAGGGTTGGGCCCGCGCGCTGCTCGACGATAAAGACTGGCGTGACGCGGGTATGCGCTACACCTCCCAGCTTGATTTACTTCCTTATGGTCAATTGACTGAAGCTGAGCGTGAGAATGAAGCCGCGTATCAGCGTCTGCTTTCGCAATTTACGACCGCGTTAAAGAGCCTGGAGGAAAAAGGGCAGTATCAGTGGATATTGCTGGATCTGCCGCACGGTGCCGCCACGCTCACTCGCCAGCTTCTTGCGCAATGCGACCATGTTCTCTCTATCGTGAATGTGGATGCGAATTGCCATATCCGCTTGCACCAACAGCCGTTGCCGACAAATGCCCATCTGCTGATTAACGATCTTCGCATCAACAGCCAGATCCAGGACGATCTCTACCAGGTTTGGCTGCAAAGCCAGCGTCGCCTGCTGCCGATTGTTATCCACCGCGATGAGGGAATGGCGGAATGCCTCGCCTCCAAGCAGCCGCTCGGTGAATATCGGGGCGATTCGCTGGCAGCCGAAGAGATCCTGACGCTGGCGAACTGGTGCTTATTGCACTTCGCGAAAAGACCGGAGTCAGCCGGGAGTACAGTATGAGTCGCCTGTCTAACGGGTTACTTATCCCACCGGTCAGTTCGCGTTTAAGCGAGCGCTACCGGCACTACCGTCGACATGGCGCGTCGTCGCTGAGTGCCACGCTCGGTTGCTTCTGGTTAATCCTGGCCTGGATATTTATTCCACTCGAACACCCCCGCTGGCAGGGTATTCGTGCGCGTCACAGTGAACTCTATCCGCACATTAATCCCGACCGTCCAAGGCCTCTCGATCCTGCACGCTATGCGATTCAGGCCGTCTGGCTGGCAGCGACGTCGGCCAGAGTGGAAAAATCCACGCCGCGCTGGCGTAGCTTCGATCGCGTGCAGAACTTACGTGAACGTTATCACCAGTGGCTGGACAGGCTTCCCGACCGCGTCGGCGACAAAACCAGTCATCTGGATAATCATAAAGAACTCGGGCACCTGCATCCGGGCTTCAGGCGTTTTATCCTCGGCGTCATTGTGGTGTTCTCGCTCATTCTGGCACTGGTCTGTATTACGCAGCCATTCAACCCGCTGGCACAGTTCACCTTCCTGATCCTGCTCTGGGGCGTGGCGCTGCTGGTGCGGCGCATTCCTGGACGCTTCTCCGCCCTGATGCTGATCGTGCTGTCACTGACGGTTTCCTGCCGCTATATCTGGTGGCGTTATACATCAACGCTGAACTGGGATGACCCGGTCAGCCTGGTGTGCGGTCTGGTTCTGCTATTTGCTGAAACTTACGCGTGGATTGTGCTGGTCCTGGGCTATTTCCAGGTTATCTGGCCGTTGAACCGCCAGCCGGTTCCGCTGCCAAAAGACACCACTCAGTGGCCGTCGGTCGATCTCTTTGTACCGACTTACAACGAAGACCTGACGGTGGTGAAAAACACCATTTATGCCGCATTAGGTATCGACTGGCCGAAAGATAAGCTCAAAATCTGGATCCTGGATGACGGTGGCCGCGCCGAGTTTCGCCAGTTTGCGGAGGAGGTCGGCGTGGAGTACATCGCCCGTACCACTCATGAACACGCGAAGGCCGGTAACATTAACAACGCCCTGAAGTATGCCACCGGGGAGTTCGTCTCTATCTTTGACTGCGACCACGTGCCAACGCGCTCGTTCCTGCAGATGACGATGGGCTGGTTCCTGAAAGAGAAAGAGCTGGCGATGATGCAGACGCCACACCACTTCTTCTCACCGGATCCGTTTGAACGCAACCTCGGTCGTTTCCGTAAAACCCCGAACGAAGGCACGCTGTTCTATGGCCTGGTGCAGGACGGAAACGATATGTGGGACGCCACCTTCTTCTGCGGCTCCTGTGCCGTTATCCGCCGCAAACCGCTGGATGAGATTGGCGGTATTGCCGTTGAGACGGTGACGGAAGATGCCCACACCTCGCTGCGTTTACACCGCCTTGGCTATACCTCCGCGTACATGCGCATTCCACAGGCGGCAGGGTTGGCGACAGAATCGCTGTCGGCGCATATCGGCCAGCGTATTCGCTGGGCGCGTGGCATGGTGCAAATTTTCCGCCTCGATAACCCATTGATGGGTAAAGGGCTGAAGCTGGCGCAGCGCCTGTGCTACGTCAACGCCATGTTCCACTTCTTATCCGGTATCCCGCGGCTGATCTTCCTCACCGCGCCGCTGGCATTCCTGCTTCTTCATGCCTACATCATTTACGCTCCGGCGCTGATGATCGCGCTGTTTGTTCTGCCGCACATGATCCACGCGAGCCTGACGAACTCGAAGATCCAGGGGAAATATCGCCATTCTTTCTGGAGTGAAATCTACGAAACCGTGCTGGCCTGGTACATTGCCCCGCCAACCATGGTGGCGCTGATTAACCCGCACAAAGGCAAGTTCAACGTCACCGCGAAAGGTGGGCTGGTGGAAGAGGAGTATGTCGATTGGGTGATCTCCCGTCCGTATATCTTCCTGGTCCTGCTTAACATCGTCGGCGTCATCGTAGGCATCTGGCGTTACTTCTACGGCCCGGAAAACGAGGTCCTGACGGTATTCGTGAGTATGGCGTGGGTGTTCTACAACCTGATTATCCTCGGTGGTGCGGTAGCCGTATCGGTCGAGAGCAAACAGGTACGTCGTGCGCACCGCGTCGAGATCAGCATGCCGGCAGCAATAGCCCGCGAAGATGGTCACCTCTTCTCCTGTACCGTGCATGACTTCTCTGACGGTGGTTTGGGCATCAAAATCAACGGTCAGGCGAAAGTGCTGGAAGGGCAAAAGGTCAATCTGCTGCTTAAGCGCGGTCAGCAGGAGTATGTCTTCCCTACGCAGGTTGCGCGTGTGGCAGGTGATGAAGTGGGTCTGAAGCTGATGCCGTTGACCAAAAAGCAACATATTGATTTTGTGCAGTGTACGTTTGCCCGCGCGGATACGTGGGCTCTCTGGCAGGACAGCTTCCCGGAAGATAAACCTCTGGAAAGCCTGCTGGATATTCTGAAGCTGGGGTTCCGTGGCTATCGTCACCTTGCAGAATTTGCCCCGTCGTCGGTGAAATTAATTTTCCGGTCACTTACTTCACTGGTTTCCTGGGTCGTGTCGTTCATTCCGCGTCGACCTGAGCGAGATGAAGCGAAGCAGGCAGACCCGGTTATGGCTCAACAATGATGATAACGCGATGAAAACAAAACTTTCCTGGTTATGTGCAGTGGCAATGGGGATGAGTGCGCTCCCTACAACAATGGCTAACGCAGCGCCTGATAACGCAGCGGCCACGCCTGCCCCTACGGTTCCGGTGGTCGCGCAAGCGACCGATCCTGTTGTCACGGCAGCACCGGGGCAAACGGAAAACGTGGTCCCGAATAAGCCGACGGCGGGAAATACCTTACCTGCCGACAGCCAGGTCGTTGGGCAGGTGATGCCAGGCGTACGTGGTGCCAGTGCGCCTGTCGTCGCCGAAAATGTGCCGTCGCGCGATGTGAAGCTGTCGTTCGCCCAGATCGCCCCGCCGCCGGGCAGCATGGTGCTGCGTGGCATCAATCCTAATGGTGGCGTTGAGTTTGGGATGCGTAGCGACGAAGTGGTATCGAATGCGGTGCTGAATCTGGAATACACGCCGTCACCGTCACTGCTGCCCGTTCAGTCTCAGCTCAAGGTCTATCTGAACGATGAACTGATGGACGTTTTGCCGGTCACCAAAGAGCAGTTGGGTAAGAAAACCCTGGCTCAGGTGCCGATCAACCCGCTGTTCATCACCGACTTCAACCGTGTCCGTCTGGAATTCGTCGGCCACTATCGCGATGTGTGTGAAAACCCGGCCAGCAACACGCTATGGATGGATATTGGTCGTAACTCCTCGCTGCAGTTGACCTATCAGCCGCTGGCGTTGAAAAACGATCTCTCGGCCTTCCCGGTCCCGTTCTTCGACCCGCGTGACAATCGCCCGTTAAATCTGCCGATGGTCTTTGCCGGTGCGCCTGATGTGACGGAACAGCTTGCCGCCACCATCGTGGCTTCCTGGTTTGGCTCTCGCTCCGGCTGGCGCGGCCAGAGCTTCCCGGTCATGTACGACAAAATGCCGGACAAAAACGCCATTGTGTTTGCCACTAACGCCAAACGCCCGGCGTTCCTGCGTGAACACCCGGACGTGAAAGCGCCGACGATAGAAATGATCAACCACCCGGACAATCCATATGTGAAGCTGCTGGTCGTCTTCGGGCGTGATGAGAAAGATCTGGTGCAGGCGGCAAAAGGCATTGCGCAGGGGAATGTTCTCTTCCGGGGAAACAGCGTTGTGGTGGACGAGGTGAAACCGCTGCTGCCGCGTAAGCCTTACGATGCCCCTCACTGGGTGCGTACCGATCGCCCTATTAGCTTCGGCGAGCTGAAAACATACGAAGAGCAACTGCAGTCGACCGGCCTTGAGCCTTCTCCTGTCAGTTTGTCGATGAATCTGCCGCCCGATCTGTATCTGCTGCGCACCAACGGTATTGATATCAACCTGAACTACCGTTACACCGCGCCGTCGACCAAAGACAGCTCGCGGATGGATATCAGCCTGAACAACCAGTTCCTGCAATCATTCAGCCTGACGAGCAACCAGGAAACCAACCGCCTGATGCTCCGCCTGCCTGTGCTGCAGGGGCTGCTGGACGGTAAAACCGATGTATCCATCCCGGCGCTGAAGCTTGGCGCGATAAACCAGCTGCGTTTCGACTTCCAGTATATGAACCCGATGCCTGGCGGTTCGGTCGATAACTGCATCACCTTCCAGCCGGTACAGAACCATGTTGTGATTGGCGATGAGTCCACTATCGACTTCTCGAAGTATTATCACTTTATCGCGATGCCGGATCTGCGTGCGTTTGCCAACGCCAGCTTCCCGTTCAGCCGCATGGCCGATTTGTCTGAGTCGATTATTGTGATGCCGAAAGCGCCAAATGAGGGTCAGGTGTCGACGCTGCTGAATACGATGGGGACCGTTGGGTCGCAAACCGGTTTACCGGCCGTCAACGTCTCGCTCACCGACGATGGCAGCCAAATCCAGAACAAAGATGCCGATATCATGGTCATTGGCACCATTCCGGATAAGCTGAAGGATGATAAACGCGTCGATCTGCTGGTGCAGGCTGCCCAGTCGTGGGTTAACACGCCGCTGCGCCAGACCGAGTTCCCAAGCATTATGCCGGACAGCGGTGACCGCCAGGCCAGCGTTAAAACCAGCGTAAGCTCAACGGGCCCGATGGCGGCAATCGTGGGCTTCCAGTCACCGTACAACGACCAGCGCAGCGTGATCGCCCTGCTGGCAGACAGCCCTCGCGGGTATGAACTGTTAAATTCGGCCATGAACGACAGCGGTAAACGGGCCGCCATGTTTGGTTCTGTCTCCGTTATCCGTGAGGCGGGCGTCAACAGCCTGCGCGTCGGCGATGTCTATTATGTCGGTCATCTGCCGTGGTTCGAACGTCTGTGGTATGCCTTGTCCAATCATCCGGTCCTGCTGGCGATTCTGGCTGCAGTGAGTGTGATATTGCTGGCATGGGTGCTGTGGCGTCTGCTGCGTATCATCAGCCGTCGTCGTTTGAATCCGGATCATGAGTAAGCTGTGATGAAAGGCTTTCGCTGGTGTGTATTCGCCGTGTTGATGCTGGCGGCGACGAATCTACGCGCCGCCTGTAGCTGGCCTGCCTGGGAACAGTTTAAACAGGACTACATCAGCGAAAGCGGGCGCGTTATCGATCCCAGTGACGCGCGAAAAATTACCACCTCTGAAGGGCAAAGCTACGCGCTGTTCTTTGCCCTGGCAGCAAACGATCGTAAAGCGTTCGATTTGCTGCTTGCGTGGACGCGCGATAATCTCGCCGGGGGCGATTTAGCGACCAACCTGCCTGCCTGGCTGTGGGGGCAAAAGGACAAAGAGACCTGGGCGGTTATCGACCCAAACTCCGCGTCCGATGCCGATATCTGGATTGCCTGGTCGCTGCTGGAAGCAGGGCGGCTGTGGAAAAATCAGGACTACACCCGCACAGGCAAGGGGCTGCTTAAACGCATCGTCAGCGAGGAAGTGGTGAAAGTGCCGGGTCTGGGCTTCATGCTGCTGCCGGGTAAAACCGGATTTGCCGAAGAGAACGCCTGGCGCTTTAACCCCAGCTACCTCCCGCCACAGCTAGCGAACTATTTCACCCGATTTGGTACGCCGTGGACCACGCTTCGTGAAACCAATCTGCGTTTATTGCTGGAGACGGCACCGAAAGGCTTCTCCCCGAACTGGGTGCAGTACCAGAAAAACAGAGGCTGGCAGCTTGGTCAGGATAAATCGCTGGTGGGCAGCTACGACGCCATCCGCGTTTATCTCTGGGTGGGCATGATGAATGATAAAGACCCGCAGAAGGCTCGGCTGCTGGCACGCTTTAAGCCAATGGCAACGGTGACGGCAAAGCAGGGTGTACCGCCGGAGAAAGTAGACGTGGCAACCGGAAAACGGACGGATAAAGGCCCGGTCGGTTTTTCTGCCTCTCTGCTACCTTTTTTACAGAATCGGGACGCGCAGGCAGTGCAACGACAGCGCGTCGCCGATCGTTTTCCTGATAATAATGCCTATTACAGCTATGTACTGACCCTCTTTGGGCAAGGGTGGGATCAGCATCGTTTTCGCTTCACCACACAGGGTGAATTAATACCGGATTGGGGCCAGGAATGCGCAAGTTCACAATAAATCTACTCAGTTTATCGCTTGGCCTGGCACTGATGCCAATGGCCGGGGCCGCCAATTCCCCCCAGCAGCAACAGTTGCTGGAGCAGGTTCGTCTGGGCGAATCGACGCAGCGTGAGGATTTGGTTCGCCAGTCGCTTTACCGACTGGAGCTGATCGACCCGAATAACCCGGACGTGATTGCCGCACGTTTCCGTTATCTCTTACGTCAGGGAGATAACGCGGGCGCGCAAAAAGAGCTGGACCGCCTGAAAGGCATGGCGCCGAGCTCCAGCGCATACAAAACGTCCCGCAACACGATGCTGCTCTCCACGCCGGATGGCCGCCAGGCCTTGCAGCAGGCTCGCCTGTTGGCGACGACAGGTCATACGCAGGAAGCCATTGCCGCCTATGACAAACTGTTTGCTGGCGATCCGCCGGATGGCGACATGGCAGCAGAATACTGGACGCTTGTAGCCAAAGAGCCCGCCAGACGGAATGCCGCCATTAATCAGCTGAAGAAGATTAATGCCAGTAATCCGGGCAATACGCAGCAGCAGGCTGCGCTGGCGCAACTCCTGTTCCAGAGCGGACGCCGAGATGAAGGTTTTGCGGTGTTGCAGGCGATGGCGAAATCCAACAATGGCCGCAATCAGGCATCTGATATGTGGTATCAGCAAATTAAAGATCAGCCTGCCAGCAGTGCCAGCGTCAGCGCGCTGCAGAAATACCTCACGGTGTTTAGTGATGGCGACAACGTGACGGCGGCGCGGGCACAGCTTGACGCACAGCAAAAACAACTTGCCGACCCAACGTTCCGCGCCAAAGCCGAGGGGTTAGCCGCAGTAGATGCCGGGCAGGGCGGTAAAGCGGTGGCAGAACTGCAAAAAGCGGTCAGTGCCAACCATACCGACAGCGAAGCCGTGGGCGCGCTGGGCCAGGCCTATTCACAAAAAGGTGACCGCGCTCGCGCGGTGGCGCAGTTTGAAAAGGCAATCGCCCTCGATCCGCAGAGCGATAATCGGGGCAAGTGGGACAGCCTGCTGAAGGTCAACCGCTACTGGCTGCTGATCCAGCAGGGTGATGCTGCGCTGAAAGCTAACAATACTGCCCAGGCGGAGCGCTATTTCCAGCAGGCGCGCAATATCGATAATACCGACAGCTATGCGGTGTTGGGGTTGGGCGATGCCGCCGCCGCGCGCAAAGATAACGACGCCGCCGAGCGGTATTACCGTCAGGCGCTGCGCATGGACAGCGGCAACAGTAATGCGGTGCGCGGCCTCGCCAATGTGTATCGCGCGCAGTCGCCGGAGAAGGCGACGCAGTTTATTCAGTCACTCTCGGCCAGCCAGCGTCGCAGCATAGATGATATTGAACGTAGCCTGACCAACGAACAGCTCTCCGCGCAGGCAGAGCAGCTGGAAAACCAGGGACAATACGCCCAGGCCGCAGAAATTCAGCGTCGTCGCCTTGCGCTCTCGCCGGGAGACGTATGGATCACCTACCGTCTGTCGCGGGATCTCTACAGCGCGGGTCAGCGCAGTCAGGCGGATACTCTCATGCGCCAGCTGGCAAGCCAGAAGCCGGGCGATCCGGATCAGGTCTACGCCAACGGGCTGTATCTCTCGGGGAACGATCAGGATCGCGCCGCGCTGGCGCATCTGGATACCCTGCCGCGCGACAAGTGGAACGGCAATATTCAGGAGCTGGCTGACCGACTGCAGAGCAATCAGGTGCTGGAAACCGCTAACCGCCTGCGTGACAGCGGGAAAGCGCAGGAGGCTGAAGACCTGCTTCGTCAGCAGCCAGCATCCACACGTATCGATTTAACGCTGGCAGACTGGGCAGAACAGCGTGGCGATCATAACGCCGCGAAAGCGGCCTACAGCACCGTGCTCCAGCGTGAGCCGCAAAACGAAGATGCGCTCCTCGGACTGACCGAAGTTTATATTGCGCAAGGTGATAAAGACGCGGCGCGTGCCGAGCTGGCGAAACTGCCTGCCGCGCAAAATGGTCAACCGCCGTCGCTCAATATGCAACGTCGGATCGCCATGGCGCAGGCTGGCCTGGGCGATTCCGCCGCCGCAGAGCAAACCTTTAGCAAGATTATCCCTCAGGCCAAATCGCAGCCCGCATCGATGGACAATGCGCTGGTGTTGCGTGATGCGGCACGATTCCAGGCCCAGAACGGCCAGCCGCAGCAGGCACTGGAAACCTATAAAGATGCGATGGTGTCGTCCGGCATCACGTCAACTCGCCCGGCGGATAACGACAGCTTCACCCGCCTGACGCGAAATGATGAAAAAGACGACTGGCTGAAGCGCGGCGTGCGCAGCGATGCCGGTGATTTGTATCGCCAGCAGGATGTGAACGTCACGCTGCAACACGACTACTGGGGCTCCAGCGGCACCGGTGGCTATTCCGACCTGAAAGCGCATACCACGATGCTGCAGGTCGACGCGCCATTGTCGGATGGACGCATGTTCTTCCGAAGCGATCTGGTCAATATGGACGCTGGCTCGTTTGCCACCAATAACGGCACCTACGATCCGAAATGGGGTACCTGTGCCGAAACGCCATGTAGCGGCAACACGAACCAGTCAGCGAACGGTGCTAGCGTGGCCGTGGGCTGGCAGAATAAAACCTGGGCGTGGGATCTGGGTACGACGCCAATGGGCTTCGACGTGGTGGATGTGGTCGGTGGCGTGAGCTACAGCAATGACCTGGGGCCGATTGGCTACACCCTGAACGCGCACCGTCGTCCTATCTCCAGTTCTGTGCTGGCCTTCGCCGGGCAAAAAGATACCAATACCAACACCACCTGGGGCGGCGTCCGTTCGACCGGCGGCGGTGTGAGCGTAAGCTATGACAAAGGCGAGGCGAACGGTATCTGGTCGAGCCTGAACATGGACAGCCTGACCGGTAAAAATGTGGAAGATAACTGGCGCATCCGCTGGATGACCGGCTATTACTACAAGCTGATCAACGAGAACAACGAGCGTCTGACGGTCGGTGTCTCTAACATGCTTTGGCATTACGACAAAGATCTCAGTGGTTACACGCTGGGACAAGGTGGCTACTACAGTCCGCAGGAGTATGTCTCCTTTGCGTTGCCCGTCACCTGGCGTAAGCGTACTGAGAACTGGTCATGGGAGCTGGGCGGCTCGGTCTCCTGGTCGCATTCGAAGACGAAAGATGAGTTGCGTTATCCGAAACAGGGTCTGATCCCAACCGATGAGCCTGGCCGCTATACCGACAGAGGCGAAATGGAAACCGGTAGCAGCTCCTCCGGTACAGGTTATACCGCGAGGGCGATTATCGAGCGCCGCGTGACCTCTAACTGGTTTGTCGGTCTGGGCGTGGATATTCAGGAAGCAAAAGACTATACCCCGAGCCATGCGCTGCTCTACGTGCGTTATTCTGCTGCAGGCTGGCAGGGCGATATGGACCTGCCGCCAGAGCCGCTGGTCCCTTACGCCGACTGGTAATCGGATTTAACTTAATCCAATTGTAAGTCTCTCTTAAAAGTGCAGCAATCGGGTATACTCAGGCGCACCAGGTTCACTCCCTGGTGCGCCCTGCGCTTCGAGTTCTGTGGAGAGTCATTTTGCGTGTTAGCCGTTCTTTAACGATCAAACAGATGGCGATGGTTTCAGCCGTCACAATGCTGTTTGTCTTTCTCTTCAGCGTTATTTTGCTGTTTCATGCCGTACAGCAGAATCGCTACAACACGGCTTCGCAACTCGAAAGTATTGCCCGTGAGGTGCGTGAGCCGCTGTCGGCCGCGATCCTGAAAGGGGACATTCCCGACGCGGAAACCATTTTAAAACGCATCCAGCCTGCGGGTATTGTCAGCCGCGCGGATGTCGTTCTGCCTAATCAGTTTCAGGCGTTACGGATGCGCTTCATTCCTGAACGCCCCGTCCCGGTCATGGTCATGCGCATGTTTGAGCTACCGGTGCAAATTTCCCTGCCCATCTATTCACTGGAACGTCCGGCCAACCCTCAGCCGTTAGCCTACCTTGTCCTTCAGTCAGACTCCTATCGCATGTATAAGTTTGTCATGAGTTGGGTTGCGACGTTAGTGACTGCTTACTTACTTTTGACGCTTATTTTGAGCGTCGCGCTCACCTGGTGTATTAATCGTTTGATTGTGCATCCGTTACGCCGCATCGCCAGAGAGCTGAACGATCTCCCGCCGCAGGAGCAGATAGGCCACCAGATTGCGCTGCCGCGTCTGCATCATGACGATGAAATCGGCATGCTGGTGCGCAGCTACAACATCAATCAACAGCGCATTATGCGCCAGCAGGATGAACTCAATATCAGTGCCACCCGTTTCCCGGTGTCCGATTTGCCAAATAAAGCCTTCCTGATGGCGATGCTGGAGCAGACGGTTGCCCGCCAACAGACCACCGCACTGATGGTGGTCGCCTGCGAAACCTTGCAGGATACGGCGGGCGTGCTCAAGGAGAGCCAGCGTGAAATGCTGCTTCTGACGCTGGTGGAAAAGGTGAAATCGGTGCTTGCCCCGCGCATGGTGCTGACTCAGGTTAGCGGCTATGACCTGGTGATCATCGCTCATGGGGTGAAAGAGCCATGGCACGCTATTACGCTAGGTCAGCAAGTGCTCACTGTCATTAATGAGCGGTTACCGATTCAGGGGATCCAGCTTCGTCCGAGCGCCAGTATCGGGATTGCGATGTTCTACGGCGACCTGACGGCAGAGCAGCTTTACCGTCGCGCATTCTCTGCGGCCTTCACCGCGCGACGCAAAGGGAAGAATCAGATCCAGTTCTTCGACCCGGAGCAGATGGAAAAGGCGCAGCAGCGTCTGACCGAAGAGAGCGACATACTGACCGCGCTGGACAACCGCCAGTTTGCCATCTGGCTGCAGCCGCAGGTCAATTTGCTCACCGGTGAAGTAAACAGTGCCGAAGCGTTGCTGCGTATGCAGCAGCCGGATGGCTCGTGGGAGCTGCCTGAGGGGCTGATAGAGCGGATTGAATCCTGTGGCCTGATGGTCAGCGTGGGGTACTGGGTGCTGGAAGAGTCCTGCCGCCAGCTTGCGGCCTGGCAGGAGCGGGGCATCACCCTGCCGATGTCGGTAAACCTCTCCGCTTTACAGCTGATGCACCCGACCATGGTGTCGGAGCTGCTGGAGCTGATCCACCGCTATCGTATCCAGCCGGACACGCTGATTCTGGAAGTGACGGAGAGCCGTCGTATTGACGACCCGAACGAAGCCGTGGCGATCCTGAAACCGCTGCGTAACGCGGGTGTTCGCATTGCGCTTGACGATTTCGGTATGGGCTACGCCGGACTGCGGCAGCTTCAGCATATGAAAACGCTGCCGGTCGACGTGCTGAAAATCGACAAAACCTTTGTCGATGGGCTACCGGAAGACAGCAGTATGGTCGAGGCCATTATCCAGATGGCGCGCAGTCTCAACCTGCATGTGATTGCTGAAGGTATCGAAAATGAAGACCAGCGAGACTGGCTGGCTAAAGCGGGTGTGGAGGGCGGTCAGGGCTTCTTATTTGGCCGTGCCGTACCGTCGGATATCTTCGAAAAAAGCTACCTTGCCGACGTGGGCAATAACGCAAAAGTGTAATTTTGTTGCTGGCTTGTGCGAGCCAGCTCAAAGTTCTTAACATTTGTGTTTCAAATTTGAACCTGGTTTATTTCTGTCCTGTTATGCGGGTGTTATTTTAGAGCCGCAGGTTAACCATAACCTTAAAAAGCCTGTGGTTTTTCTTCCCAAGGACACCCTATGAAAACCTCAATCTTCAAAAGCCTTTACTTTCAGGTCCTGACAGCCATCGCAGTCGGTATTCTGCTTGGCCACTACTACCCTGAACTGGGCGCACAAATGAAGCCGCTTGGCGACGCATTCGTGAAGCTCATCAAAATGGTCATTGCCCCGGTCATCTTCTGTACGGTGGTGACGGGTATCGCTGGCATGGAAAGCATGAAGGCTGTCGGACGTACCGGTGCTGTGGCGCTTCTCTATTTCGAAGTGGTCAGTACGCTTGCCCTGATTATCGGCCTGATCATTGTTAACGTCGTTCAGCCTGGCGCGGGAATGAACGTTGACCCGGCCACGCTCGATGCGAAGGCGGTAGCCGTTTACGCCGAGCAAGCGAAAGATCAGGGGGTTGTCGCCTTCCTGCTCGACGTAATTCCGAGCAGCGTTATCGGCGCATTCGCCAGTGGCAATATCCTGCAGGTGCTGCTGTTTGCCGTGATGTTTGGCTTTGCCCTGCACCGTCTGGGCAGCAAAGGCCAGCTCATCTTCAACGTCATTGAAAGCTTCTCGCAGGTCATCTTCGGCATCATCAACATGATCATGCGTCTGGCCCCGATCGGTGCCTTCGGCGCGATGGCGTTTACCATCGGTAAATACGGCGTCGGCACGCTGGTACAGCTGGGACAGCTGATTATCTGCTTCTACATCACCTGTATTCTGTTTGTGGTGGTGGTGCTGGGCTCAATCGCCCGTGCGGCGGGGTTCAGCATCTTCAAGTTCATCCGCTACATCCGCGAAGAGTTACTGATTGTTCTGGGCACCTCGTCCTCTGAGTCGGCGCTGCCGCGTATGCTCGATAAGATGGAAAAACTGGGCTGCCGGAAGTCGGTGGTGGGGCTGGTGATCCCGACGGGCTACTCCTTTAACCTGGACGGCACCTCGATATACCTGACGATGGCCGCGGTGTTTATCGCCCAGGCGACCAACAGCCATATGGATATCTTCCATCAAATCACCCTGCTGGTGGTGCTCCTGCTCTCCTCGAAAGGGGCGGCGGGTGTTACCGGAAGTGGGTTCATTGTGCTGGCGGCGACCATTTCAGCGGTGGGACACCTGCCGGTGGCTGGTCTGGCGCTGATCCTGGGTATTGACCGCTTTATGTCTGAAGCGCGCGCCTTAACCAACCTGGTGGGTAACGGTGTGGCTACGGTGGTGGTGGCGAAATGGGTGAAAGAGCTGGATCACAAAAAGCTCACCGATACGTTAAATAATCGCCCAACTGACAGCAAATCAGCAGGTTTATCCTCTTAATCACGTCATAATTGCCCGCATTCCCTTGTCGGGATGCGGGCTCCTGCGCATAATAATGCTTCATACCTGTCATACTTCGACAAGATTTTTTTTGGGTATATTTCACTTCCCTCCGTGACGTTTGGCTTAACACGCGGTCTAATCGGAGTGTTTTCATCGTCATCTTTAGAGTGCTCACGTCACGAGACACTCTTTTTAACCAGGAATGTTGATCAGGGGTTCACATGCAGGGCACAAAAATTCGACTCTTAACCGGCGGTTTGCTGATGATGGCAGCAGCCAGTTATGTGCAGGCAGATGCGCTCCAGCCAGACCCGGCCTGGCAACAAGGGACCCTGGCGAATGGTTTTCAGTGGCAGTTGTTAGCGACTCCGCAGCGTCCCAGCGATCGTATTGAAATTCGTTTGTCAGTGAATACCGGTTCCCTCACTGAAAGCACCCAGCAGACTGGCTTCAGCCACTTTATTCCTCGACTGGCGCTCACCCAGAGCGGCAGTTTGCAGGCGGTACAGGTGCGTTCGCTCTGGCAACAGGCCATCGACCCGAAACGTCCTCTGCCCCCTGCGGTTGTGTCATACGACTACACCATGTTCAACCTGAGTCTGCCAAATAACCGTAACGACCTGCTGAAAGAAGCGCTGACCTATCTCTCCGACGCCACCGGTAACCTGTCGGTGACGCCGGAAACCGTCAACTATGCGCTGAGTAACAGTGACATGGTGGCGACCTGGCCTGTCGATACCAAAGAGGGCTGGTGGCGCTACCGCCTGAAAGGGTCAACGCTGCTCGGTCACGATCCGGCAGAGCCACTGAAGCAGCCTGTGGATGCCGAGCAGGTCAAATCGTTCTACCAGAAATGGTACACCCCGGATGCGATGACCCTGATCGTGGTCGGCAATGTGGATAGCCGTGCGGTCGTCGAGCAAATCAACAAAGTATTTGGTGAGCTTAAAGGCAAGCGTGAAACGCCTGCGCCCGTACCGACCCTTTCGCCGCTGCGTCCTGAATCTGTCAGCATCATGACGGACACCGTGCGTCAGGATCGTCTCTCTATGATGTGGGACACCGCCTGGCAGCCTATTCGCGAATCCGCCGCGCTGCTGCGCTACTGGCGTGCAGACCTGGCGCGTGAAGCGCTGTTCTGGCACGTTCAGCAAACGCTGAGTAAAAACAACGTGAAGAATATTGGTCTGGGCTTTGACTGCCGGGTGTTGTTCCAGCGTGCGCAGTGCGCCATTAACGTTGAATCGCCGGGCGATAAGCTGAATACGAACCTGGGCGTGGTGGCGAAAGAGCTGGCAAAAGTGCGTAAAGAGGGGCTCTCTGAAGAGGAGTTCAACGCGCTGGTCGCGCAGAAATCACTTGAGCTGCAGAAACTGTTTGCCACCTATGCTCGCGCCGATACCGATATCCTGATTAGCCAGCGTATTCGCTCCCTGCAAAACCAGGTGGTCGATATCGCGCCGGAGCAGTATCAAAAGCTGCGCCAGGATTTCCTCAGCGGTCTGACCGTCGAGATGTTAAATCAGGATTTGCGTCAGCAGCTATCGCAGGATATGGCGTTGATTTTGCTGCAGCCGCAAGGCGAGCCGGAATATAACATGAAGGAACTGAAAGCGACCTGGGATGCGATCATGGCGCCTGAAGCGCAGCCTGCACAGGCTGCATCGGCGGATGATTTGCACCAGGATGCGAGCGATATTCCGCAGGGTCAGTAAGACCCTGATTCTTTGTTCCCTCTCCCTGTGGAGAGGGTTAGGGTGCGGGCATCAGCCCGCACCTTAGTTAAACAGGCATTGCCTCACGTGGAATAATCGCCCCGCGATACTGAATCACGGTACTCGCCGTTAGGTGACCACGCTGTGCCGCCGCTTCAGGTGTCCCACCCGTCAGGCGTACCGCCAGATACCCCGCGCTGAAAGAATCTCCCGCCGCCGTCGTATCAATCACTTTCTCTTTCGCCAGTTTCACCGCAGGTACCTCAACCACCGCTTCACCCGCGATGGCCACCAGGCATGAATCCGCACCGCGTTTAATCACCACTTCGCTCACGCCAGCAGCCTGAGTGCGTGAGATAACCTCATCCACGGGCTTCTCACCCCACAGGGCGTCTTCATCATCCAGGGTCAGAAATGCGATGTCGGTGCATTCCAGCATCTGCTGATAAACCTGCTGCGTCTCTTCGCGGCTGGCCCACAGGCGAGGGCGATAGTTATTATCGAAGATCACCTTGCCGCCGTTGGCGCGGCATTCGCGCAGCAGAGACAGCAGCTTTTCCCGGCTTTCCGTGCTCAGGATCGCCAGGCTGATCCCGCTCAGATAGAGGTAGTCAAAGGTGGCCAGCTCTTCGCAAATGGCGGCGGCGGCATCGCTTTCCAGCCAGAATTTGGCGGCGGCTTCGTTACGCCAGTAGTAGAAGGTGCGCTCGCCGGTGCTGTCAGTTTCGATGTAGTACAGACCCGGCAGGCGGTTTTCCATACGCTGGATAAGGGAGGTGTGAACATTCTCGCTCTGCCAGGACGCCAGCATCTGCTCGCTGAAGCTGTCCGTCCCAAGCGCAGTAACGTAGTTCACGCTCAGTGCGTCAGGAGCAACCTGACGGGCAATATAAACAGATGTGTTTAATGTATCGCCACCAAAACCGCGGCTGACTTCCTCGCCTTTTTGGGACAGCTCAATCATGCATTCGCCAATCACGGCAATTTTTTTGGACATAGTCGTGAACCTGAACAGAGTAATTTACGGTAGTGTGCGTTGAGTGGATTTTGTGGTCAACCATATTAAAACGACGTTCCAATATTTTTTTTGAGCCAGCGCGTGTTCCTGCAAATTTCTGTCATCTTAATTTCATTTTCCCGGCTAATTGAACATAAAGTTCTCAATTAGCGCGCCGATAACCCAGTGACGAGTCCAAAAAGGTCATCCCATACAACAGGACATCTGAAATGAAGTCAGAGCAGGTTATCCAGCGGCTGAACACTACGCCAGAGGCAAGTATTGAGAACTTGCAGGAGCATCGCTACTGGCTGCAATGTGATCGAGCGTACACCTATCAGCCCATCTATCGCACCGATGGTCGGCTGATGGCGATTGAGATTTTAACGGTCGTTACACACCCATCGAATCCTTCACAGCGCATTGCGCCTGACCGCTATTTTGCTGAGGTGGCGGTTCGCCAGCGACTGGATGTGCTGGAAGAACAACTCCGGATGCTGGCAACGAAGCAGGCATTTTTCGCCCGGCACGATATCCTTGCGTCGGTCAATGTAGACGGCCCAACTCTGCTGGCATTGCGCCAGAACGAGAAATTGCAGGCGCTGATTGCCTCCCTGCCCTGGATGCGTTTTGAACTGGTGGAGCACGTCCGCCTGCCGCAGGACTCCTCATTTGCCTCCATGTGCGAGTTTGGCCCGCTGTGGCTGGATGACTTCGGCACCGGCATGGCGAACTTCTCGGCCCTTAGCGAAGTTCGTTACGACTACATCAAAGTGGCCCGCGACCTCTTTATCATGCTGCGCCAGACGCAGGAAGGTCGAAACCTGTTCACGCTGCTGCTGCAGCTGATGAATCGCTATTGCCAGGGCGTGATTGTTGAAGGCGTTGAAACGCTGGAAGAGTGGCGTGATGTGCAAAACTCTCCTGCCGCCGCTGCGCAGGGCTACTTCCTCTCTCGCCCGGTGCCGATGGATACGCTCGAAACGGTGATAACGACGCTCTAAACTGCCCGCTTCCCTTTGTCTGGACTATAGTTTTACAGGACAGGTCATCAGGAAAGGGGACAAAAATGACAAAGACAACCAGGGTTATCGCCTGGATCTCAGGGATTTTCTTGTTGTTGATCGTGGTCGCCATCATCATTATTGCGACATTCGACTGGAACCGTCTTAAGCCGACCATCAACCAGAAAGTCTCAACTGAGCTGAACCGACCCTTTGCCATACGCGGCGATCTGGGAGTGGTGTGGGAAAGGCAGAAAGAGGAGACCGGCTGGCGAAGCTGGGTGCCCTGGCCGCATGTTCACGCCGATGACATTATTCTTGGCAACCCGCCGGACATTCCTGACGTGACAATGGTTCACCTGCCGCGCGTTGAAGCCACGCTGGCACCGCTCGCGCTGCTGACCAAAACGGTTTACCTGCCGTGGATCAAACTCCAGCAGCCCGACGCACGCCTGATCCGCCTTTCTGAAAAGAACAACAACTGGACATTTAACCTTGCCAGCGACGGCGAGAAAGATCCCAATGCGCAGCCCTCTTCGTGGTCATTCCGCCTCGATAACATTCTTTTCGATCGCGGGCGGATCGCCATTGACGATAAGGTCAGCAAAGCCGACGTGGAGATCCTGGTCGATCCGCTCGGCAAGCCGCTGCCGTTTAGCGAAGTCACGGGCAGCAAGGCCAAAGGCGACAGCGCAAAAGCCGGCGATTACGTTTTCGGTCTGACGGCAAAAGGGCGCTATAACGACCAGCCGCTGACCGGGAAAGGGAAAATTGGCGGCATGCTGGCGCTCAGGAGCGAGGGCACACCGTTCCCGGTGCAGGCGGATTTCCGTTCCGGCAACACCCGCGTGGCGTTCGTGGGCACGGTTAACGACCCGATGAACATGGGCGGTGTTGACCTGCAGCTGAAGTTTGCCGGTGATTCGCTGGGTGAGCTGTATGAACTGACCGGCGTGCTGCTGCCGGATACCCCACCGTTTGAAACGGACGGGCATCTGGTGGCAAAAATCGACACCGGGAAATCGTCGGTCTTTGACTACAGGGATTTCAACGGCCGCATTGGCGACAGCGATATTCACGGCTCGCTGACCTACACCACCGGCAAACCGCGTCCGAAACTGGAAGGGGATGTGGAATCCCGCCAGCTGCGCCTGGCCGATCTCGGCCCGCTGATTGGCGTGGATTCCGGCAAAGGCACCAAATCAAAAGAGGTGAAAAAGGACATCCAGCCTGCGGGAAAAGTGCTGCCTTACGATCGCTTTGAGACCGATAAGTGGGACGTGATGGATGCGGACGTCCGCTTCAAAGGGCGCAAAATTGAGCATGGCAGCACGCTGCCGTTGAGCGATCTCTCGACGCATATCATCCTGAAAAACGCCGATCTGCGCCTGCAGCCGCTGAAGTTTGGCATGGCGGGCGGAACGATTTCCTCGAACATTCATCTGGAAGGCGACAAAAAGCCGATGCAGGGACGGGCAGAGATTCAGGCGCGCAGGCTTAAGCTAAAAGAGCTGATGCCTGACGTCGAACTGATGCAGAAAACCCTCGGTGAGATGAACGGCGATGCCGACATTCGCGGCGTGGGCAACTCCGTGGCGGCGCTGCTGGGCAGCGGTAATGGTAACCTGAAACTGCTGATGAACGACGGGCTGATCAGCCGCAACCTGATGGAAATTCTGGGGCTTAACGTCGGTAACTTTATCATCGGCCAGATTTTCGGCGACGATGAAGTCCGCGTGAACTGTGCGGCGGCAAACGTGGATCTGGTCAACGGCGTGGCGCGCCCGCAGATCTTCGCCTTCGATACGGAGAATGCGGTGATCAACGTGACCGGGACGGCCAGTATGGCCTCTGAGCAACTTGATCTCACCATCGACCCGGAAAGTAAGGGGATACGTATCATCACCCTGCGCTCGCCGCTCTACGTGCGCGGCACCTTCAAAAATCCGCAGGCGGGCGTGAAGCCCGGGCCGCTGATTGCGCGCGGTGCGGTAGCGGCAGCGCTTGCCACGCTGGTGACGCCCGCTGCGGCGCTGCTGGCGCTGATTTCGCCGTCAGAAGGGGATGCCAATCAGTGCCGGAACATTTTGTCGCAGATGAAGAAGTAGCTCCCTTTCTCCCTCTCCCTGTGGGAGAGGGCCGGGGTGAGGGCATCAGGCCGCAGTGTATTACAGAGCCTGATGCTTAGTCTCGTGCGTCAGCAGCAGCGCAATCAGCGTCAGTGCTGCCATGGCCGCCAGATAGACGCCCACGTAGAACAGACCATAGTTCGCCTGCAGCCAGGTAGCGATATACGGCGCAACGGACGCGCCCAGAATAGAGGCAACGTTGTAGGAGAACGACGCGCCTGTATAACGCACTTCCGTCGGGAACAGCTCCGGCAGCAGCGCACCCATCGGGCCGAAGGTCAGGCCCATCAGGCTCAGGCCAATCAGCAGATACGCCATCACCAGTGCAGGGCTACCAGAACCCAACAGCGGCGGGAAGACGAACAGCGCGAACAGAATAATCAGTGTGGTGATCACAATCATGCTTGAGCGGCGACCAAACTTATCCGCCAGCAGACCCGCAATCGGCACCATCACGCCAAAGCCAATCACCGCCATCATCAGCATCCACAGCACTTCGTTACGCGGCAGACCCAGACCCACCGGCGCGGCGGCGGTGCTGTACGTCATTGAGTAGACGGTCATGATGTAGAACAGCGTATACGTCGCCAGCATGATAAAGGTGCCCAGCACGGTCACGCGGACGTGTTTGGTCAGCAGCGTTCCCAGCGGTACTTTTACCTGTTTTTTTGCTGCCGCGACTTTGGCAAAGACCGGCGTTTCGTGCAGAGAGACGCGCACATACAGACCAATCAGCACCAGTACGGCAGAGAAGACAAACGGAATACGCCAGCCCCAGCTCATGAACTGTTCATCCGTCAGCAGCCAGGAGAGCAGCAGGAAGGTGCCGTTCGCGAAGAAGAAGCCAATCGGTGCGCCCAGTTGCGGAAATGAGCCATACAGCGCACGCTTGCGCGCCGGGGCGTTCTCGGTGGCCAGCAGCGCCGCGCCGCCCCATTCACCACCCAGGCCCAAACCCTGACCAAAACGCGCCAGCGCCAGCAGAACCGGTGCCAGAATGCCGATGGTTTCGTAAGTGGGCAGCAGACCGATGGCCACGGTCGAAATCCCCATCGTCAGCAGCGACGCCACAAGCGTCACTTTGCGGCCAACGCGATCGCCAAAGTGACCAAAGACCGCTGAACCAATTGGACGCGCCACGAAGGCGATAGCAAAGGTTGCCAGAGACTGTAGCGTTGCCGCCGTCGGGTCGCCCTGCGGGAAGAAAATATGCGGGAAGACGATAACCGCTGCGGTGGCATAAATATAAAAGTCGAAGAACTCAATGGCGGTGCCAATCAGCGATGCGACGACAACTTTGTTACGCGAGTTGACCGGAACGTTTTCCGCCCCTTCGTTAAGTGTTGTGGCTGTTGCTTGCATAATATTTTCTTATTTTTGGACGAACGAAAGGCCATATTACGCATAGCAAAAGCGACATTTCAATCTGTTACAAAGTCGCGAGGCGGTGAAAAAAGAAACAAAAAGCGGATAATTTTCAGACCAGCGAAATACCTTCCATGAAATGCTTCACACTTTTCAAATATTAGTGATTAAAACTGGTTTTTGGTTAAATAAAAGTTACGGTCTGGATTTATATGCTGAAATGATTGGTCGGGCTGAAATATCAGCCCGACAGGGGGCTTAACGGTGGGTTTTTCCCGGCATGCGCGGGTCATCTTTATACTCGGCAGTGGCGATCCACGCCGCGCAGAACAACGTCAGGCGAGCGAAGAAGTAGAAGAACGCCATCAGCCCCAGTACGGAGCCAAACGCCGCGCCGGACGGGGATTTCACCAGCGACGGCAGAGTGTAGGTCATTACGATTTTGATCACCTCAAAGCCAATCGCCGCAATGAGCGTCCCGCGAATAAGCGCTTTCTTACGCGGACGATGGCGCGGCAGGCGCCAGAAGATCCAGAAGAACAGCAGGTAGTTGGCAAAGATGGAGATGGCCAGGCCAATCCCGCGCCATGCGGGCTTCAGCCATTCGATGTAATCGAGATAGAGCGCGGAGATGATCATCTGCTGCGCCGAGCCTGCAACGGAAGTGATGGAAAGCGTCACGATCAGCGCCACGAGCAGACCAATCAGCGATACAAAATCACGAAAATACTTAACCCAAATCTTCTCCTGATCCTGCGGCGTGCGCTCCCACACGTCGCGCGACTGGGCGCGAATGGCTTCACGCAGGTTGCCCATCCAGTTAATGCCGGAATAGAGGGCAATCAGTAAACCGACGATACCGACGGTAGTACGCTGCTGTACGGCGGTATTGATGGTGCTTTTCAGCGTGGAGGCGAGCGTTGGGTCGCTGACGTTAATCAGGATCTTATTGAAAATGTCCTGCAGCAGTGTCGGGTGTGACGCCAGCACAAAACCGGCGGCAGCAAACGACACCATCAGGATCGGGATCATCGATAAGAAAGAAAAGTAAGTAATGGCCGCCCCAAACTGATTGCCCATGCGGTCGTTAAACCGTTCTGCGGCACGTATCAGGTGTGCAATCATGGGAAGCTGCTGGATCTTTTCTGCCATGCTGGTCACCGTACCCAGCGCTTTGCTGGCTGTCCCAGGCGTTGCGGGCGCTTCAGGCTCGGTTTCCATCTTTTTGATGGGTTCATACTCTAAATGTTGAGTCGGTCGTTGCGGATTGTTTTCCGGCGTCACGCGCATTTTCCTTTTCGTTGAGCTGGATGTGTTTTTGAATTATAGCTTGCGACTAGTCCACGTAAGCTTTCGTGAGTTCAGTTAGCCACTCCATAAACAGATGTACCCGGCGGGAGAGGTTACGGCGGTGAGGATAAATCAGCGAAACGGGCATCGGTTCAGCCCGGTACTGCGGGAGGATCTCAACCAGTTTCTTCGCGCGCAGTAAATCACGCACCCCAACCCGCGGAACCTGAATAATGCCTAACCCCGCAAGGCAAGCAGCCTGGTAGGTCTCCGTGCTGTTGACCGTTAATACACCGCCCGTCTTGACCCACTGCGTCGTGCTGCCGTTATAAAACTCGAAGCCCTGCGGGCGTGTGCCCAGCGTGGCGGCATAGTGGATCACCGCATGTGAAGCCAGATCCTCCAGCGTCTCAGGATAGCCGAAGCGCGTCAAATACGCCGGACTGGCGCAGTTGATGACGGACAGCTTGCCCAGCGGTCGGGCTATCAGCCCTGAATCCTTCAGCGTGCCCACGCGCACCACGCAGTCAAACCCCTCGCGAATCACGTCCACCAGACGGTCGCTGCTGCTGAGTTCGAGTTCGATGCCGGGATACTGTTGCAGAAAGGCGGGCAGTTTGGGGATGACTAAATTTCGTGCAACGCCAACGGGCATATCGACACGCAAACGCCCGCTGATGCTGGAAGGGTCATGAAGGAACATGCTGTCCAGTTCGTCGAGGTTTGCCAGCAGATCTTTTGTGCGTTCGTAATAGACCATCCCATCCTGCGTCAGGCTGACGCGACGGGTGGTACGGTGCAATAGCTGGGTGCCCAGCTGGTTTTCCAGCGCCTGGATTTGCCGCGAAACGCTGCCCTTTGGCAGGCTCAGCGTCTCCGCCGCGCGGGAAAAACTTTCCAGTTCTGCGACACGGATGAACAATTGCATTGCGTGAATTTTATCCATAGGCGGCGCTCATTGTTGTTATTAATGAAACAGTGAAGCGTTATCCACTGTCTTTATTGATTTTCTATCACCTAATAAGCTCTTTCTCAATCTCCATAACAGCCGAAACGAGGTTTCTCATGAGTAAACGTATTGCATTAGTGACAGGTGGTAGCCGTGGCCTGGGTAAAAACGCGGTTTTGAAGCTGGCGGCAGAAGGGACGGGGATCATCCTGACCTATAACAGCAGCGAGCGGGAAGCGCAGAACGTCGTGCGTGAAATTGAGCAAAAAGGGGTTAAGGCGGTGGCATTACAGCTTAACGTCGGCGAAATCGCCACTTTCGGTGACTTTGCTAAAAAAGTGCAGGAAAGCCTGAAGACGGTCTGGCAACGTGACACCTTTGATTATTTATTAAACAACGCGGGCACGGGTTTATATGCACCCTATACCGAGACGACGGAAGCCCAGTTTGATGACGCCATGAACATCCACTTTAAAGGACCGTTCTTCCTGACTCAGATCCTGCTGCCTCTGATAAAGGACGGTGGGCGTATTCTGAACGTCTCCAGTGGTCTGGCCCGTTTCACCCAGCCGGGCTCGGGTACCTATGCGGCGATGAAAGGGGCGATGGAAGTGCTGACCCGCTATCAGGCGAAAGAGCTGGGCGCTCGCGGGATCGCCGTCAACATTATCGCCCCCGGCGCGATTGAAACCGACTTTGGCGGCGGACGCGTGCGTGACAACGCCGAGCTTAATCAACTGCTGGCGTCGCAGACGGCGCTGGGGCGTGTGGGCCTGCCGGACGACATTGGCAATGCCATTGCCGCCCTGCTTAGCGACAAACTGGGCTGGATGAACGCGCAACGTATTGAAGTATCAGGCGGTATGTTCCTCTAAGCCGCACGCTTAAGGGGAGGGAACCTCTTAAGGAAATCCTTAAGACAAATGTGTCCAGATACGGGTAGATATAAAGAAAACGGGTGGATTTGTAACCTCTCCATTCATTGAGTTTTTTCTCAAATAATGCCTCTGTAGAATCCCCCCTCGCTATTCTCAGAGGGAGAAAAACGATGCGAGTAATCATGTTTGACAGGCAGTCGATATTTATTCATGGAGCGATACACAGTCTGCAAAAGTTAATTCCGGAAATAGATATGACGGGGACCAGTCAGGCTGATGAATTATGGGCGCAGTTGTCCGCGTCACCCGCCGCTATCGTGATGATTGACGGGGATTTAATTCAGAAAGAGGGCATCGCTTTCCTGGAGGAAATCATACATCGCTTCCCGGCACTCCGCGTGGTGATGGTTCTGGCGAGAAAAGAGACCAGATGGGGCGAGCAGATGATGCAGCGAAACGTGATGGCGATTATTCCCCGCAATGCGAACCCGGAACGATTCGCCGCCGTGCTGGATTCTGTGTCCAGAGGGATGATCTGTTTTCCCGGGGAGTGGCTCAGGCAGCAGGCTTCGCAGGAGGCATTATTAACGCTAAGCGAGCGTCAGCGTGAAGTGTTGAAACGCCTGGCCGCCGGGGAGTCAAATAAGGAAATTAGCCGCAGCCTGAATATCAGCGCGGCAACGGTAAAAGCCCATCTGGAAGCGCTTTTCCGTCGGCTGGATGTCAAAAACAGAACGCAGGCGGCCATGTACTACACCCGCTCAACGGCCTGAAGCCATGCTTTTACCCGCGTCGGTATTTCACCGAAGCTGAATATCATTAATATCAGCGCGTCATGCTGCTGTTGGGTTAAGGGGATCGTCACATTTTCCCGCAGCAGCGCCTCGCATAATTGCAAATCGCCGTGGAGCAAATATTCTGCCTCGATGGGGGTGATAAGACGGCGAAAATCTTCCCGCGGGTGGATGACGTGACCATATCCGATAACCCATATTCCGTTTATGTCACGATATTTCTCCAGGGAAAGCCCCTGATTTTTTTTAATTAACGCAATCGCAGCAGACGATATCTTTAGCGTAGAACCTGGCATATTCGTTTCCTCTTAATGGCAACACTGTAGAGGAAACGACGCGGGAGAAATATCCGCCAAATGGCTATTGCTCAGGGATTATTATTCAGGTATTCATGCTTCAATAAGCCAAATAGCCAGTCATGTTGCCACTGACCGCCAAGGTAATAATTCTCGCGCAGTTCGCCTTCCAGTTGAAAACCTGTTTTTTCCAGTACACGCTTTGACGCAATATTTCCCGCCGTGACGGTGGCGGTAAGCCGACGAATACCGCCCTGAAGAAAGGCATAATCGCAAAGCGCCCGCAGCGATTCGAAGCCGTAACCTTTCCCGTGTGCCGCAGGGGCGAAAAGGAATCCGACTTCGGCACAATCTTCTTCCCGATGAATGTAACCCGTGACGCCCAGCGGAGCCTGTGAGGCCGTATCACGCACGGTGAGGCAAAGCCAGTGCGCGCTGCCCGGCGACCATGGGACGAGACGAGAATCGAACGCTGCGCGGATCTCTGCCAGAGGGCGGTTTTCCGCCACAAAGCGCATGACGTTGGGATCGTGCTGTAGCGCGAGAAAAAATGGCCAGTCCTGCTCATGCAGCGGTGAGCAGGTGAGACGCGCGGTCGTTAATACGGGCATTCAGATTCTCCTGAAACATTTTAAATGATTATAAGGTTGTCACTTTATTTCAACAGAAAGTCAGGTATGTTTAACGTCGTATAAATAAAAGAAAAAAAGGCTGTTTCATGCCTGGCCCAGGCGTTTTCATTGTCTCTGAAGGAATACAATGACTCTCAGCACATCACACCCCATTCGCGAACAGTTTGAACACTGTCTTGCGGTTATTCGTCAGGCGTCAGTCGAAATTCTGCTCCTGCTGAATGTACATGCTTCTGAAGGAAAAGATCCACGCTGGTTTCTGGAACAGCTGGACAGTGCCCGCTTAGGTCTGGGGGGATGGACTGCTGTTGCGAAGCAACTCAACCTGAACGACGCTGAAATGTCGACATTTACGCTACAGCTGCGCCTGCTGCAGCAGCGCGTGCCTCAGTATGAAAGCGGGCAGGATGTCACTGAAAATCAGCTGATTGCGGCGATGCGGTTTGTGACGACTCTGGAGCATCTTCGTCTCCAGCAGCCTCTTCTGACTTACAACACTGAGCTGGCGCACGGTAGCGAAATCCAACAGCAGCAGGCGCATAAGCAGGTGCGTGCTATCGAATTGATGATGAAGGGGCTGATCCAACAGGCGTGGCCCGATCAGGTACGGCTCAATAACCATCTCAAGACCCTGTTTAATGCCGATCGCGTTCGTCGCTGGCTGAAGCTGGGTGACATTAACGATGTGTTGAGCGGCATGATGTTCAGTGAGCTGGCGCAGCTGCTGGTGGATAAAAAAGAATTTAGCCGTTACTACGCGTCACTGTTTAGCGATCCTGCCATGCTGACGCTGCTGGTGGAGCCGCGCATCACCCTGCAAACCTTCCTTGATGACATCCGACAAATCCGCAACAGCATTACCGTGCAGCGGGCATTAAGTTCCGCGCAAATCCTGCTGCTCGATCGCTACTATACGCAAGTCACCCGACCCGTTCAGCGCGCGTTTGAAGAGGGAAGAACGCGCGTCAATCCGGCGGGATTACTGGCCGTGGATGCCAGCGAACTGCATACATTCTGGGAAAAGGCGCAGAAAATGGACCGGGTCACGGGTGGCGATCTGTTCGAGGTGCGTGACAGCATTGAAAAGCCCACCCAGCGTGCGCCGCGAACGCCTGAACAGCGCGAGCAGCTCATTTCCGGCGTGCTGTGGGGCGCGGTTGGCGTCATGGTTATCGCGATTATTGCCGGGGGCGTCTGGCTTGTTACCAGCGGCAAACCGCAGCACGTCGCGGCGAATGCCGCAGCCACGCCTCCAGTAGAGGAGATGCGTGAAACGCCTTCCTCGCGTGAGACGCTGACGCGCATGGGCGTTACCTGGGACGAGAATAATTTCCGTTCAGCCATCAACCGCAATGACACACGCGTGGCGCTGCTTTTCTTGCAGGGTGGCATGGACTGGAAGCTGTCCTGGACGGAAGAGGCGATGTCGTCAGACCATGACGACGTGCTTGAACTGATGCTGCGCTATCGGCAAAACATGGTGGAAGAGAAGCCGTGCCGTCGTTTTATCAACACGCTTAGCCACGCGATGGCGAACGGTGAGTCTCTGACGTCAACGCGTAAAGACTATTTAAAAGCGTTTTGCACCGTACCCGCTGTTGTGAAGCGCCAGCAGCACGACGCGGATATGGCGAAGCGCCGTGCGCAGGCACAGCCGGGCTCTGAAACGAAAAAATGGCAGTCTATTCAGACCGCCATTTATGAGGTGATTCGCTAAATTTTTCCCCTCACCCCAGCCCTCTCCCCAGAGGGGCGAGGGGGAAAGACCGCACTGCGCAGTCCCCGCACCCCACTCAAGGCTCCCCATACAGCCCAATCAGCCGCCGCACAACGCCGTTCGTCCAGCCGAAGCCGTCCTGAAGCGGGTACTCCCCACCCCCACCTTCACGCGGCGTGCTGCTGGCGATGTGGTACTTCTCAATCAGCTTGTGGTGCGTCTTGTAGAAGTGGTTAACCGTGTGCAGCCAGCTCCAGGCGATCTCGTCGCCCAGCGAGTCGTTGCCATACTGCTTGAACCCCTGAATCGCCATCCACTGCAGCGGTGCCCAGCCGTTGGGTTTATCCCACTGCTCGCCGGTTTCGTACTCGGTCGCCAGAATCCCGCCCGGCGTCAGCAGCCGCGCTTTCACCGCATCAGACACGCGTTCAGCCTGCTCATGAGTCGCCATCCCGACATACAGCGGCACGATGCTCGCCGCGGAGAAGAGGGCCATGACTTCGCGGCGCCAGTCGTAATCCCGATAGCAGCCATTCTCTTCATCCCATAGATAGCGGTTCACCGCGGCCCGGCGATCGCTGGCTTTCTGGCGGAACAGGTCGGCCGTCTCTTTATCTCCTTTCGACGCCGAGATATTGGCGATCGCGCTTTCCAGCTTGAACAGGAAGGCGTTCAAATCGATAGGGATAAACTGGGTGGTGCGAATGCTGGCAAGTCGACCCGGCTCACGAAGCCAACGGGAGGAGTAATCCCAGCCAGACGCCGCCCCGGCGCGTAAATCGCGGTAAACCTCATTCGGCGGACGGCCAGAGTGGCGCGCCGTCTCCACGTCCTCGATCCACGATTCGTCGCGCGGCGTGTCGCGGTCATCCCAGTAACGGTTAAGCAGTGAGCCATCCGGCATACGCACCGCGCTGCGGTAGGCCTGGTTAAGCAGCAGCGACTCGGCCCCATCCATCCAGAAGGCGTGCTCCATCTTCAGGTGTTCAAGATAACGCTTCGCGCCGCGCACCCCGTCCTCCTCGAACAGCTCCACCATCAGGGCAAATACGGGCGGCTGGGAGCGGCTGAGATAGTAGGTACGGTTGCCGTTCGGGATATGGCCGTAGCGTTCAATCAGCCACGCAAAGTTATCCGCCATACATTTCAGCAGATCGTTACGGCCACTCTCCGCCAGCCCCAGCATGGAGAAGTACGAATCCCAGTAGTACGTCTCGCTGAATCGTCCGCCGGGGACGATATACGCCTGCGGCAGCGCCAGCAGGGACGACCAGGGAATATGATCCTGCGGTTCGCGCGTCAGCACGGGCCACAGGTTATCAATGTGCTCTTTCAGAGAAAGACCGGGGTCGGAAACGTATTCCGTCCCGTAGGTTTCCGGCATCCAGAAGTGGTTCTCCACAAAGCGTGCCAGGTCAAAATCACGATGGCGACGCACTTTGCGGTAGCGGATCAGGATATCCAGCGGATCCATCTTCGGGGCGCAGTCGGGGAAGGTTTTGCTGTCCGCAAACAGCCTTGATGACTGCACGTGTTCGAACAGTTCAAGGTAGCGGTCAGCAGGCGTCAGGGCGTCGGAGGCCGGCAGCCCCTCGATCATTTCCGGTTCCGGCTCCGCCTCAATCATCTCATCCAGTTTCAACTCGCAGGGATCGGTCTCGTAGCGCAGCTCTTCTTCGATCCCGAATTCGATGTTCTCGGTAGCCTGTATCTTCTGGTTGAACATGGTGATAAGGACCTCCGGTTGTGTGTTCTTAAAGACAGGTTTTTCCGGGCGTCCTATAAGCGTAGACACTCGCTTCGGTAGAAGGGTAGGGATATGTGCGGTAGATCACTCTTTTCGGAGCATTCGTTTTGCAACGATTTATGAATGTTAAAAAAATGCCCCTCAGGAGAGGGGCATCAGGATTAACGCATGGTCACAAACTCTTCCGCCGCCGTCGGGTGGATCGCCACGGTGTTATCGAAATCTTTCTTCGTTGCGCCCATCTTCAGCGCCACCGCAAAGCCCTGCAGGATCTCGTCCATACCGAAGCCGATGCCGTGGATACCGACAATCTTCTCTTCCGGGCCTACACACACCAGCTTCATGCGGCACGGCTGACGGTGAGAGGTGACGGCGGTGTACATCGCCGTAAACGCCGATTTATACACTTTCACCTGGTCGTCGCCATACTGTTCGCGCGCCTGCGGCTCGGTTAAGCCGACGGTGCCGATTGGCGGGTGGCTGAAGACCACGGTTGGGATAAGGTTGTAATCCAGATGCTCGTCCGGTTTGTTGTTAAACAGGCGCTCGGAGAGACGACGACCTGCCGCAACGGCCACCGGCGTCAGCTCAACCGCACCAGTGTTATCACCGACCGCGTAAATGCCCGGCACGCTGGTGTTCTGGAACTTATCAACGACGATGTAGCCTTTATCGTTGGTTTTCACGCCCGTTACGGCCAGGTTGAAGTTATCGTTCGCCGGTTCACGGCCAATCGCCCAGATCAGGCAGTCGACGGTCTGGCTGCGGCCATCTTCCAGCTCAAGCGTCAGGCTGCCGTCGGCGTTTTTCACCACCGCTTTTGGCACGGCGTTGGTGTGCAGGGTTGGGCCTTCGGTGTTCATCACTTCAACCAGGGTATCGACAATCAGCGGGTCAAAGCTGCGCAGCGGCGCGTGTTTACGCACGAACAGGTGCGCCTCAGCGCCCAGCCCGTTAATCACGCCAGCCAGTTCCACCGCGATGTAACCCGCGCCCACGATGGCAACGCGTTTAGGCAGGGCAGGCAGCTCGAAGAATCCGTCGGAGTCGATACCGTATTCTGCACCTGGAATATTCGGGTGGCTCGGACGGCCGCCGGTGGCGATCAGGATGTGATCGGCAGTGATCGTCTCACCGTTCACTTCGATCGTTTTCGCGTCCACAAAGCGGGCGAAACCGCGGATCACGTCGACGTTATTTTTGCCCAGCACGTTGTCGTACGAGGTGTGAATGCGGTCGATGTAGGCGGTACGGCTGGCGATCAGCTTGTCCCAGTCGAAGTTATTGATGGTAGTGTCAAAGCCATAATCCGGACCGTACATATGGATAGCTTCACGGATTTGCGCCGCATGCCACATCACTTTTTTCGGTACACAACCCACGTTCACGCAGGTGCCGCCCAGCGCTTTGGCTTCAATCAGCGCACACTTCTGGCCGTACATGGCCGCGCGGTTGATCGAGGCGATGCCGCCGCTGCCGCCGCCGATTGCGATGTAGTCATAATGCTTAGTCATAGCTTTTGTCCTTAATCGTGAATTGCCGCGATTGTATACCTGAAATCAATAGTTTCCACCGATGGCTGCGATTACTCCGGTACGATCCAACTGACGGTGGCGTGGCCAGTACCCGCTGGCACCAGCGTTTTGTGCAGCCACGGCAGCACGTTGTTCATCTGCGCTTCGAGCTTCCACGGCGGGTTGATCACAATCATGCCAGAAGCGGTCATGCCGCGCTGATCGCTGTCCGGGCGTACCGCCAGCTCAATCTGCAGGATTTTGCGGATACCGGTCGCTTCCAGGTCTTTGATCATGCGCTTGATTTGCGCGCGCAGCACCACCGGGTACCACAGGGCATAGGTGCCGGTAGCGAAGCGTTTGTAGCCTTCGTGGATGCCGGTCACCACCGCCTGATAGTCGGTTTTGATTTCGTACGGTGGGTCGATCAGCACCAGGCCGCGACGGGAGACCGGCGGCAGCTTGGCTTTCAGCTGCTGGTAGCCGTCGGCTTTTTCCACGCGGGCGCGATTATCTTTCTGGAATTCAGAACGCAGCAGCGGGAAGTCGCTCGGGTGCAGCTCGGTTAACTGGATGCTGTCCTGCTCGCGCAGCAGCTGGCGGGCAATCAGCGGGGAGCCAGGGTAGTAGCGCAGCTGGCCGTTGCGGTTGAAGTGATTCACCACACCGATGTACGGCTCCAGCTCGGCAGGCAGATCGTCCTGCTGCCAGATGCGGGCGATGCCCTCAAGGTATTCACCGGTACGCTCGGCATGCTCGCCGCTCAGCTGATAACGGCCCGCACCCGCATGGGTGTCGAGATAGAGAAACGGCTTCTCTTTCTCTTTGAGCGCTTCAATGATCAGGCTCTGAACGGTGTGTTTAAGGACGTCGGCGTGGTTGCCAGCGTGGAAGCTGTGGCGATAACTGAGCATGGGTAATGATATTCCGCTGAATTGACGATTTGCCACAGTTTACAGCAGAACGGCACAGATTACCCGTAGGCCCGGTAAGCGCGGCCATTGAAATCCTCTACACTTAACCCCATTACTAAACAATATGCCCAGCGCCGGATGCGCGCTTCATTCACCTATTTCAACAGGACAGCGTTTATGACCAATCCATTACTGACGCCTTTTTCGTTGCCACCGTTTTCTAAAATCCTCCCTGAGCATGTGGTTCCAGCCGTTACGCAATCGCTGGACAATTGCCGCGCGGCGGTAGAAAACGTGGTTGCGCAGGGCGCGCCGTACACGTGGGAAAATCTGTGTCAGAAGCTTTCCGAAGTGGACGACGTGCTGGGGCGTATCTTCTCCCCGGTGAGCCACCTGAACTCGGTCAAAAACAGCCCGGAACTGCGCGAAGCCTACGAACAAACCCTGCCGCTGCTCTCTGAGTACAGCACCTGGGTCGGGCAGCACGAAGGACTCTACAAAGCCTACCGCGATCTGCGCGACGGCGACCACTATGCCGAACTGAACACGGCGCAGAAAAAATCGGTCGATAACGCGCTGCGTGACTTTGAGCTGTCCGGTATCGGTCTGCCAAAAGATAAACAGGTTCGCTACGGTGAAATTGCCGCGCGTCTGTCCGAGCTGGGCAACCAGTACAGCAACAACGTGCTCGACGCCACCATGGGCTGGACGAAGCTGATTACCAACGAAGCGGAGCTGGCGGGTATGCCGGAAAGCGCGCTGGCGGCGGCAAAAGCCCAGGCCGAAGCGAAAGAGCAGGACGGTTTCCTGTTAACGCTGGATATCCCAAGCTATCTGCCGGTGATGACCTACTGCGACAACCAGGCATTGCGTGAAGAGATGTACCGCGCCTACAGCACCCGCGCCTCCGATCAGGGGCCGAATGCCGGTAAATGGGACAACAGCCCGGTGATGGCGGAAATCCTCGCGTTGCGCCACGAGCTGGCACAGCTGCTGGGCTTCGACAGCTACGCCGATAAATCACTCGCCACTAAAATGGCCGAGAACCCGCAGCAGGTACTCGACTTCCTGACCGATCTGGCGAAACGCGCCCGTCCTCAGGGTGAGAAAGAGCTGGCCCAGCTGCGCGCCTTTGCGAAAGCGGAGTTCGGCGTGGACGAACTGCAGCCGTGGGACATCGCTTACTACAGCGAAAAACAGAAACAGCACCTCTACAGCATCAGCGACGAGCAGCTGCGCCCGTACTTCCCGGAAAACAAAGCCGTTAACGGCCTGTTCGAAGTGGTGAAACGCATCTATGGCATCACCGCGAAAGAGCGTACCGATATCGACGTCTGGCATCCGGACGTGCGCTTCTTCGAACTCTATGACGAGAAAAACGAACTGCGCGGCAGCTTCTACCTTGACCTGTACGCGCGTGAGAACAAGCGCGGCGGGGCGTGGATGGACGACTGCGTGGGCCAGATGCGTAAAGCCGACGGCTCCCTGCAGAAGCCGGTCGCTTACCTGACCTGTAACTTCAACCGTCCGGTGAGCGGCAAGCCTGCGCTCTTCACCCACGATGAAGTAATTACCCTGTTCCACGAGTTCGGTCACGGTCTGCACCACATGCTGACCCGCATCGAAACCGCAGGCGTAGCCGGTATCAGCGGTGTGCCTTGGGATGCGGTCGAGCTGCCAAGCCAGTTTATGGAAAACTGGTGCTGGGAGCCGGACGCGCTGGCGTTTATCTCCGGCCACTATGAGACCGGCGAACCGCTGCCGAAGGAGCTGCTGGATAAAATGCTGGCGGCGAAAAACTATCAGGCGGCGATGTTCATCCTGCGTCAGCTGGAGTTCGGCCTGTTCGATTTCCGCCTGCACGCCGAGTTCAGCCCGGAGCAGGGGGCGAAAATCCTCGACACCCTGGCGGAAATCAAAAAGCAGGTTGCCGTTATTCCTGGGCCAACCTGGGGCCGCTTCCCGCATGCCTTCAGCCACATCTTTGCTGGCGGTTACGCAGCGGGTTACTACAGCTACCTGTGGGCCGACGTGCTGGCGGCAGATGCCTTCTCTCGCTTCGAAGAGGAGGGGATCTTCAACCGCGAAACCGGCCAGTCGTTCCTCGACAACATCCTGACCCGCGGCGGTTCTGAAGAGCCAATGGTGCTGTTCAAACGCTTCCGCGGACGCGAGCCGCAGCTGGATGCGATGCTTGAGCATTACGGGATTAAAGGCTGATTGTTACGTGAAGATCTGCTTAGTAGATGAAACAGGCGCCGGAGACGGCGCCTTATCTGTTCTGGCGGCCCGATGGGCGCTGGAGCATGATGAAGAAAACCTGATGGCGCTGGTGATGACGTCGGAACACCTGGAGTTACGCAAGCGCGATGAACCGAAGCTCGGCGGGATTTTTGTCGACTTTGTCGGCGGTGCGATGGCGCACCGGCGCAAGTTCGGCGGCGGTCGCGGCGAGGCGGTGGCTAAAGCGGTCGGCATCAAAGGGAGCTATCTTCCGGACGTGGTCGATGCCACGGCGGGGTTAGGGCGTGATGCCTTTGTGCTGGCCTCTGTCGGCTGTCACGTGCGGATGCTGGAGCGTAATCCGGTGGTCGCTGCGCTGCTCGACGACGGGCTGGCGCGAGGCTATGCGGACCCGGAAATCGGCTCGTGGCTGCAGGCGCGTTTGCAGCTGATTCACGCCTCCAGTCTGACGGCGCTGACCGATATCACCCCTCGCCCGCAGGTGGTCTATCTCGACCCGATGTTCCCGCATAAGCAGAAAAGCGCGCTGGTGAAGAAAGAGATGCGGGTGTTTCAGTCGCTGGTGGGGCCGGATTTAGATGCAGATGGCCTGCTGGAGCCTGCCCGTCAGCTCGCGACGAAGCGGGTGGTGGTGAAGCGCCCGGACTATGCGCCGCCGCTGGCGGATGTCGCCACGACCAATGCGGTGACCACTAAAGGGCACCGGTTTGATATTTATTCGGGGACGCCGGAATAAAAAAGCCGGGTGGCGGCTTCGCCTTACCCGGCCTACGTTCTCGATCTATCCCCTCTCCCTGTGGGAGAGGGTTAGGGTGAGGGGAATTTAACGCACTTACTCGTCTTCTTCGTCACGCAGCGGAACAATCAGCATATCCACATGAACGGTGTTAATCAGCTGGCGCGCTGAAGACATCAGCTTGCTCCAGAAGTCCTGATGGTGACCGCAAACCACCAGGTCCATGTCGTATTTCTTGATCGCATCAACCAGCACCTGGCCCAGGTCGCCGCTACCGCTCAGGGTTTCGGTGATTGGATAGCCCGCGTTGGTGGACAGTTCGCTCAGCGCATGGTGAGTCTCTTCGGAGATGCGTTTCTGCATGTCGCCAAGATTCACGTCGATCAGACCGGTGTAAAGGTCGGAGTAGTTCACATCAACGTGAATCAGCGAAACTTTCGCGTTGTAGGGACGTGCCATGGATACCGCTTTATCAACCAGCACTTTGCTCTCCGGGGAGAGGTCTACCGCGATGAGAATGTGTTTGTAAGCCATAGTGTTACTCCTTCCTTAAGTTATCGATGACTAAATGAGAATGCCGTCGTCTGATACATTCATTACGGCCCAGTTAAACATATTTTTCAAGCTTTGGTGTTGATAACGATTAACCTTGTGGCAAAAAAATTAACGGATCTCCTACACTATTTAATGAACCGTTCGGATATTAAAACGCGAACCGGATCGACTTTTGGTCATTCTTTCACTGAACTGTCTGTCAGGGCATTGGAGTGCGGTAGCTCAGAAGCCTTGCTTCGTGGGCGGACGCCGGGGAGGATGTATGATTAGCACCGTCGCATTGTTTTGGGCGTTATGCGTAGTTTGCATAGTGAATATGGCGCGCTACTTCTCATCGTTACGTGCGCTGTTAGTAGTACTTCGTGGTTGCGATCCGTTGCTTTATCAGTATGTGGACGGTGGAGGATTCTTCACCTCGCATGGACAGCCCAGCAAACAGATGCGTCTGGTGGGATACATCTACTACCAGCGTTACCGCGATCATCACGATGAAGAGTTTATCCGTCGTTGCGAGCGTCTGCGTCGTCAGTTCATTTTGACCAGTGCCCTGTGCGGGCTGGTCGTGGTCAGTATGATTGCATTGATGATTTGGCACTGAGCATAAAAAAAGCGGGTCAGTTTCCTGACCCGCTTTTTTGTCGCCTTCAACCGATTAAATCAGCTTAAGCGAAATCCAGTACAAACCGCCAGACAGCAGGATGGATGCCGGGAGTGTAAACACCCAGGCCATCAGAATGTTGGTCACGGTTTTGCGCTGCAGACCGCCGCCGTCAACAATCATGGTACCTGCCACGGACGAGGAGAGTACGTGGGTGGTGGATACTGGCATACCGGTGTAGCTCGCCAGACCGATAGAAACCGCCGCCGTCATCTGCGCAGACATACCCTGCGCATAGGTCATACCTTTCTTACCGATCTTCTCGCCGATGGTGGTCGCCACACGACGCCAGCCGATCATTGTACCGATACCCAGTGCCAGCGCGACGGCCATGATGATCCAGATTGGCGCGTACTCAATGGTGTTGAGCATATCGCTTTTCAGTTTCTTCAGCAGACGTTTGTCGTCAGCATTCACTTCTGGCAGCTTCGCGACTTTATCCGTCACGTCAGAGATGCAGAGCATGATGCGACGCAGTTGACCACGCTGTTCAACAGCCAGTTTGTCGTAGCTTTCGATGTCGCCCAGCATGCCTTTGGCACGTTCCAGCGCGTTAATCGCGTTTGCCGGATGGCAGTGGAACTCGCCCGGCGCGGTGGTGGCACCCGCTTCAGGAGACGGAATCAACTGGTCAACGCCGGTCGCTTTCTTCAACAGGGCAGGATGCTGCTGGAAGTACACTTCGACGTTGTTAATTGCATCACGGGTACGGGTGATTTCGTAACCGGAGGCGTTCATGTTGACCACGAAACCCGCCGGTGCGACGCCAATCAGTACCAGCATCACCAGACCAATCCCTTTCTGACCATCGTTCGCGCCGTGAGAGAACGCCACGCCAATAGCGGAAATGATCAGCGCAATGCGCGTCCAGAATGGCGGCTTTTTCTTGCCGTCTTTCTTCTCACGCTCTGCTGGCGTCAGGTGGATACGCGCACGTTTTTTCGTGTTGCTCCAGTAGCGACGCAGGATGAAAATTAATCCACCCGCAACCACCAGACCCACGATAGGAGAGATGATCAAAGAGCCGAAAATTCCCAACACTTTCGGGATGTTCAGCGCATCAACAACGGACGTCCCGGTCATCAGGGCATTGGTTAACCCGATACCGATAATCGCGCCGATGAGCGTGTGAGAACTGGATGCAGGCAGGCCGAAATACCAGGTACCGAGGTTCCAGATAATTGCAGCAAGCAGCATTGAGAACACCATAGCAAGGCCATGGCCAGAACTAACGTTGAGAAGCAGATCCGTTGGCAGCATATGCACGATCGCATACGCAACGCTCAGTCCGCCCAGGAGGACACCAAAAAAGTTAAATACCGCCGCCATAACAACCGCAAGCTGCGATCGCATTGCGCGAGTGTAGATAACCGTTGCTACTGCGTTTGCAGTGTCGTGGAAGCCGTTGATCGCTTCGTAAAACAGTACAAAAACCAGAGCAAGCAATAATAAAAGCCCGGTATGTAAATCCAGGCCGGCAAACAAATGTAGCATAGGACGTTACGCCATTTTGAGGACATGAACGCGGCGCATTATCCAGGACAAATGCACGGCGGGCAAAGTGAAATATAGACTTTTTTTGACATACCACCTGATTTGGGAAAAGTGCCTGAAAGGATAATCTTTAAATATCAATGAAATGGCTTTGTAATATCTTTTTACGCTGGTGTGACCACAGAGGAAACTTTACAATCCGCGGCAGTTAACGAAGAGGATTTTGACGTGGAAAGGTTTGATGCCGTGGTAATTGGCGCCGGTGCGGCGGGTATGTTTTGTGCGGCAATGGCCGGACAGGCGGGTCGTCGCGTGCTGCTGCTGGATAACGGTAAAAAGCCAGGCCGGAAGATCCTGATGTCCGGCGGCGGGCGCTGCAACTTTACTAATCTGTATGTTGAACCCGCGGCCTATTTGAGCCAAAACCGTCATTTTTGCAAATCTGCGCTGGCGCGTTACACCCAGTGGGATTTTATCGATCTGGTGGGTAAGCACGGCATCGCGTGGCATGAGAAAACGCTGGGCCAGCTGTTCTGCGACGACTCCGCGCAGCAGATTGTCGATATGCTGGTGGCCGAGTGCGAGAAGGGTGGCGTGACGATGCGCCTGCGTACGGAAGTGCTGGAGGTCGCCCGCGACGAGCAGGGTTACAGGCTACAGCTGAACGGTGAAACCGTCAGCGCCGACAGCCTGGTGATCGCCAGCGGCGGCCTGTCGATGCCGGGGCTGGGCGCGTCCCCGTTCGGCTATAAAATTGCCGAACAGTTTGGCCTGAAGGTGCTGCCTACGCGTGCCGGTCTGGTGCCGTTCACGTTGCATAAACCGCTTCTGGAACAGCTCCAGACGCTTTCCGGCGTGTCCGTTCCCTCGGTCATTACCGCCGAAGACGGCACGGTGTTCCGCGAAAACCTGCTCTTTACCCATCGCGGCCTCTCCGGTCCGGCGGTGCTGCAAATCTCCAGCTACTGGCAGCCGGGGGAATTTGTGACGGTAAATCTGGTGCCGGACTGCGATCTGGACGTGTTCCTCAACGAGCAGCGTACCGCGCACCCGAATCAGAGCCTGAAAAATACCCTGGCGATGCAGCTGCCGAAGCGTCTGGTGGAGTGCCTGCAAGTGCTGGGGCAGATCCCCGATGTGTCGCTTAAGCAGCTAAACAGCCGTGAGCAGGACGCGCTGGTCGAGACGCTGACAGCCTGGCGCGTTCAGCCAAACGGCACTGAGGGCTACCGTACGGCGGAAGTGACGCTGGGCGGTGTCGATACGCACGAGCTTTCTTCGCGCACCATGGAAGCACGCAAAGTTCCAGGGCTCTACTTCATAGGTGAAGTGATGGACGTCACCGGCTGGCTCGGCGGGTATAACTTCCAGTGGGCGTGGGCCAGCGCCTGGGCGTGCGCGCAGGCGCTGGCAGAGAAACCGTGACGGAAGGGCGTTTCGGTTCGTCCATTTTCGAGCTAGCGGCTGACGGTAAGCGTTCTTTCATCAGCCGCACTCAAAACGTCTACAATATTTCTGGCCGCCACGGTTCCCATTTTTATATATGACGCTGCGCTGACGCCGCCAATATGCGGGGAGATAATGATGTTATCGATGCCCTGCCAGATGTGCGGCGCGGTCAGCGGTTCGCTGGTAAAGCTGTCCAGCCCCGCGCTGTGCAGTGTTCCATCCTTTAACGCTGCGAACAATGACCTGTCGTGAATCAAGCCGCCGCGTGCCGTATTCACCAGGATAGCGTTTCGTTTAACGTGCGCGAGCGTCTCCGTATTGATCATGCCCCGATTCTCGTCGGTGAGCGGACAATGCAAAGAAATCACATCGGAGCGGGACAGAAGGTCAGTCAGGGTATCAGTGCGCTCGCAGACGGAAGGCATTGATTTAGCGTAGGGATCGTACGCCAGAACCCGCATACCAAAGGCGTGACCCATATTCGCCACCCGCGAGCCAATCGCCCCCAGCCCGATCAGCCCCAGCGTTTGCCCCTCCAGTTCGATGGATTTATGCGTAGCTTTGTCCCAGTGTCCTTCGCGCAGTCGCGTGTCCAGGGACACCACGGATTTGGCGCAGGCGAGAATCAACGCCCAGGTGTGCTCCGCCACCGCCGCTGCGTTTGCCCCCGGCGCGGATCGGACGGCGATGTTACGCTCGGCCGCCGCCGCCAGGTCTATCACATCGATCCCGCTTCCGTGTTTGGAAATAACCTTCAGGGCAGGCGCAGCATCCATGATTTTCGCGGTTATCTTGCCGTAACGTACCAGTATTGCCACCGGGTTATGCTGCTCGCACAGCGCAATAAGCCCATCCTCCGTGGGCTGGCGACCCGCAAACACCACCTCAAAACCCTGCAACATTTCCATGGCCTGCTCCGCCAGGTCGCTTCCGGTAACAATGACTACCTTTTTGTTTGCCATTACAGTGTCTCCCCGTCCGCCAGCATGCCCGCCTTGCGCAGCGCGTCGTTAAGCCAGTGTGGACGTAAATCTCCCTCGCGGATGGCGGCAAGACGTTTAGTCTCCATCTCCAGCTTTCCTTTTGCCAGGGCGATAATCTGCTGAACCTCATCGCGCGGGATCACCACCACGCCGTCGATATCGGCTACCACTAAATCTCCGGCCTGTACCGTCGCGCCGGCAACGGAAATCGGATGGTTAACCCGGCCAGGAATAGACTTTGTCGGGCCGCAGGGATTCAGACCGGCAGAGAAAACGGGATAGTTACCCTTGCTCAGCGTGTCAGCGTCACGCACTGCTCCGTCGATGATGATCCCAGCAATCCCGCTCGCCTGGGCCTGGGTTGCCATAATTTCACCCAGTAGCGCACAGCTCAGATCGCCTTTTCCATCGACGACCAGAACATCCCCGGGTTGGGCAACCGCCATCGCGGCGTGAATGGCCAGATTATCGCCTGGCCGTACCTCAACGGTGACGGCCGGACCCGCAACGGCCATATGCGGTGCCAGCGGCTTGATGCGGCCATGGAGCGTACCGCGGCGTCCGGCAACATCCGCGAGGATAGCTGCCTGATACTCTGCGGCCTGGCGAACCTCTTCAGCAGAAACGCGTTCGAAGTGGCGATTGATCGTTGGTTTTTCAGAAACGGACATGAATGCCTCCATATTGTTTTACTGTGTACAATGCAGGTGTACAATACGAAACAACTATAGCGGTGTTGCTTTCCTTTTAGCCAGACCCGAGAGGGGGTTTGTGATGTAAACACGAAGTGACTCACAAAATTTGAGGTACACTCACTGCCGGGCTGAAAAGGAGATAATGATGGGGAATGAAGGCGTTGTAGCGGTTGAAAAAGCGCTGGCTTTACTGGATTGCTTCCGTCCTGGCGATGAAAGCCTGACGCTGACCGCGCTGGCTCAGCTATCGGGTTATCATAAAACCACGGTTTACCGCTTGATGAATTCTCTTGAACGGATGAACTATGTCGTCAGGCATGATGACGGCAATTATGCGCTTGGCCCTCGTCTGCTTTACCTCGGTAAGCTGTATGAACAGTCTTTCCATCTTTCCAGGGTAGTTCAACCTGAGCTACAGGCTTTATCCCTGGCTTCTCAGGAGAGTGCCAGCTGGTATGTGTTAGAGGGCGGGCAACGTCTGTGCCTGTTTCGTGCTGAAGCCTCACATGGGCTTCGTCACAGCAATCTTCCCGGCACACAGTTCCCGCTGGACGATTCTGCCATCAGTCAGGTTCTGCGCCATTGGGGTCTTAATGAACGCCTGCCGGATGGTGAGCCTGCTGTTCCACTCTACACCGCAGGTGCCCGCGATCCCCATACTGCTGCGTTTGCAATGCCGGTCTTCGGTGTTCACGACAAGTTGATTGCGGTGCTGGCTTTGACCGGGCCCATATCAAGATTGACAGAAGACCGCAGGGAGCAAGGTATCAGCCAGTTGATGCATGACACTGCCAGCCGCCTGTCACAGAAAATGGGGGCGAGTAAGCCCTTCTGCCAGCAGTTTTACGGTGAAACGAGCGATACATCAGAAGAAAACCGTTAACGAAAAGCGGGACACGCGTCCCGCTTTTGTTATCGTTAATTTGTGACCTGCTTCTCGTGTAGCTGAGTGTTGCGGGTCTGTCGGCCCATCATCAGCACCGCGATCCCCCCCGCCACACACAGCGCGGCCAGCGGAAGCATAGCCAGCGTATAACTGCCCGTCCGCTCATTGATAATGCCGTACGCATTTACCATTACTGCTCCGCCAATCAGGTTCGCGATGGCGCCAATCGCGGCGAGTCCTGCTGCCGCCGAGGTACTGCTCATCCAGCCGGACGCCAGCGCCCAGAAAGGCCCTTTCATTGAATAAGCGCCGATGAGCATGATGCTGAGAATAACAATGGTGGCAGCAAGGGAGACGCTGACAAATGCGGCAAATACGCCTGCGGCAATCATGAATAGCGTCAGCGCGGTATGCCAGCGGCGTTCGTTGGTTCGGTCAGAACTTCGTCCCCATACAATCATGAGTACGGATGCCAGACCGTACGGGATGGCGTTGAACAGGCCTGTCTCAAGATTATTGAGATGGAAGGATTTCAGCAGTTGAGGAGACCATACGCTGATGGTCGTGCCGGCAGACGATGCGCCAGCGTAAATCAGCGCCAGCAGCCAGATTTGGCGGTGCTTCAGCAGCTGCCACGTCGTTTGATGTCCAATATTCTTTTGCTGGTTACGCTCGCTCTCCAGCGTGGTTTCCAGCCATTGCTTCTGCTCACTGCTGAGCCAGTTCGCCTGATGAGGGCGATCGCGGAGAATAAACCAGGCGGCAATGCCCAGCAGTACGGCGGGCAAACCTTCAATGATAAACAGCAGATGCCAGCCACGCAGACCCAGCCAGCCGTCCATGGACAGTATCAACCCGGAAAGCGGGGAGCCGATGAAGTTGGCGAGTGGGATGGCGACCATAAAGGAGGCAATAATGCGTGCGCGGTAACGGGAAGGGATCCACCAGGTCAGATAAAGCACGACGCCAGGGAAGAAGCCCGCCTCTGCGGCGCCGAGAAGAAAACGGACGATATAGAGCGACGTGGTGTTCTGGACCAGCGACATACACATGGACACAATGCCCCAGCTAATCATGATGCGCGGGATCCAGATACGTGCGCCGACTTTTTGCATCGCCAGGTTGCTTGGCACTTCAAACAAAAAATAGGCCACAAAGTAAAGGCTGCTGGCGAAGCCAAATGCCGCTTTGCTGAGGCCAAGATCCTCATTCATCTGCAGCGAAGCCATGCCGATATTACCGCGATCGATAATGGAGATCAGATAGCTGACGATGAGAAACGGCAGGATACGCCAGATCACTTTCCGCATCGTCTCTTTTTCTATCCCCTCAGTGGCGGTTGCGCCATAACGTGTTTGTTCTGTCATTGTGTCCTCGCAGGGTTTATTCTTGGTTTTATCAGGTACAACTCAGTTTTATTAAACAAAACCACTATAGCGACGATGCGTTATTTTTATCCAGTGAATGGAAGGTTTAAATTATGTAAATAAGAGGTGACTCACATATAAAGTTCTTAACGTAATGCGTCTAAACGGCAGATGCGTCACCCTACGTTGTGAGGTAAAGTACACACCTTGCGCAGCCACAGAGCTGCGGTTTTGAGGGTGGAGACGTTGATCAACAGTCCACCCTTTTTCTCGGCTGGTTTACGCCAGTCTGCATGGTGCTGTGTTTTGCCTCTAAAAAAGGGTTGTGTATGTCTGCTGCTCATCTCGGTTTCCCGACGGAAACCGTTGTTGTCTTTGTCGTAATGGCCGTTGGGGCGATGTTTATCGACCTCTTCATGCACCGTCACGATAAACCTGTCTCGCTGAAAAGCGCGGCGATGTGGTCCGTTTTCTGGTTCTCGATGGCGATGGCGTTTGCCGGGTTCCTGTACATCCACCACGGTGCCGAAATGGCGAGCCTGTTCCTAACCGGCTACGCGCTGGAGGAAGTTCTCTCCATTGATAACCTGTTCGTTATGATGGCCATCTTCGCCTGGTTTGGCGTGCCGGATAAATACCGTCACCGTGTGCTCTACTGGGGCGTGCTGGGGGCGATTGTTTTCCGCGGTATCTTTGTGGCTATCGGCACCAGCCTGTTAAGCCTGGGACCGTACGTTGAGGTGGTTTTCGCGCTGGTCGTCGGCTGGACGGCGGTAATGATGCTCAAGCGTAATGAAGAGAGCGATGAAGTTGAAGATTACTCCGGTCATCTGGCTTATCGTCTGGTAAAACGCTTTTACCCGGTCTGGCCGAAAATCAGCAGCCACGCGTTTATCCTGACGCAAAAAGAGGTGGATGCTGAGCTGGAGAAGCCAGAAAACCAGGACGTCATGGTTGGCCGCGTGAAGAAAGCGAAGCGCTACGCGACGCCGTTACTGCTCTGTGTGGCGGTGGTGGAACTCTCTGACGTGATGTTCGCGTTTGACTCCGTACCGGCCATTATCGCGGTGAGCCGCGAACCGCTGATTATTTACAGCGCCATGATGTTCGCTATCCTCGGCCTGCGTACCCTTTACTTCGTGCTGGAAGCGCTGAAGCAGTATCTGGTGCACCTCGAGAAAGCCGTAGTGCTGCTGCTGTTCTTTGTGGCGTTCAAGCTGGGTCTGAATGCCACCGATCACTTCTGGCATCACGGTTACAGCATTGGCGCGACGGCCAGTCTGTTTGTGGTATTGGGCGTGCTGGCGCTGGGGATTATTGCGAGCGTGATGTTCCCGGGGAAACGCACTGCCTGATGCATCGTTTGTCTCCCTCCCCCCGTGGGTTGAGGGATCCCCACAAAATAATGCCGGCAAAGACGACTCCCTCTCCCTTGAGGGAGAGGGCTGGGGTGAGGGGGAACATACGGCTGTGGTGGTTATTCCGTTCACTTTATGTTCCTCGCTACTCTGTAACGGCATAACCTGTGAACGTGCCAGGGTGGCTCAGTCGCCACCACCCTGGCGACCCGGGCTTCCGGCGGTAAATCGCCGCTTCGCGGTGCCCTCGGCTTATTCCTTCCGGCTTGTCGGGGACGGGCGGAGGCAACGTCCATGTAAAGCCCGCCCTCTCGGCGCATCCCTGCGCCTCGCCCCGGCCGGAAGGCAAACGCCTCAGCGAGTTACAGCCGGACCAGGGCATCGCTGTGAGTCATTGATTATCCTGAAACAACATTCATCGCTTCCGGTTAAAAAAATACTGGGGATGCCTCAGCCCCGTGGGAGAGGGCCGGGGTGAGGGCAAAAGACCGCACTTACCCCTTAATCGGTGAATTCCGACGCTTGCGCGGATGATGGAAGTGACGCCAGTGTGGATCCTGCGCTGCCGCCAGCAGTTCGTGGTCACCACGGGTGTCACCCCAGGCGCGCAGGTGGTAGGTGTTGAGATCGCCGTAGACCTTTTCCAGCCTCGCGACTTTCTGTGCACAGCGGCAGTTATTGCCGGTGATACGCCCGGTCAGCTTGCCGTTTTTCACTTCCAGCTGCGTACCAATCAGCTTAATGCCGAGCTTATCCGCCCACGGCTGAAGCACCAGTGCCGGGGAGGCGGAGCAGATAGTCACTTCCGCACCGGAATTCACCTCAGCCGCCACGGCTAAAACCCCTTCAGGGCGCATCAGCTTGTTCCAGTATTTTTCACAAAAGGCTTCCGCCTGCTGACGTAACCAGTGCTCGTCCACCCCTGTCAGGAACGTTTTGATCAACACCTCTTTCAGCTCATCACGCGTTAGCTTGCGGCGCACGCAGTGGAGCGTCGGTAACGCCATCCGTACCAGCCGTCCCGCAAAGTAACGCTTGCCAAAGGCAAAGCGCAGGAAAGGGATAAAGCTGTCGTGATGCGTCAATGTTCCATCAAAGTCAAAGACAGAGAGCACGTGGGATTTGGCCACGGCGTCGTCGGCAATCATATTGGTCATAAATACGTCTTAGCTGAAATACACATTCTGCTCATTAGTTTACCTGCTTTAACGCCACAGTCCTTATACCACGCGCGTTTTTTTCTCATTCTTGCGACAGGGCCGAAGAGTCCAAAATCAGACCCGATAACAATTGGATGAAAAACGAACAGTCTATATTATCGCCACATTGCACGATTTTTGGGGAAATATTGGCCCCACCCGTAAGGAAAAACTCACTCACTGCTTCTTTTTGATATGACTCTTAGATCGCTTATTTCAATACTCTCGTTAAGTTTTGCCTCGTTTTCAGCATTTAGTTTTCAACTGCCTGCTTCCATGTTGTCAATGAACAGCGAGCTGTCGGCATCCCCGGCAACGTCCGGGCTGATGCATCAGCAAACGGGTCCGCTACGTTCCCGCATTCTCGATCAATACCAGAAATGGAAAGGGACCCACTACCAGTGGGGAGGAACCACGCATCGCGGGGTAGATTGCTCTGCGCTGATGCAGCATCTCTTCAGTGATGCCGCACACCTGGAACTGCCGCGCACCACTAGCGAGCAGATCCATCGCGGTGTGCAGGTGGCACAATACCGTTTGAAGGTCGGAGATTTGGTGTTTTTCCAGACGGGCCCGAACCGAAAGCATGTGGGCGTTTACATTGGTGATAGCCAGTTCATTCACGCTTCGAGCAGCCAGGGCGTAACGGTTTCAACCCTGACGGATAACTACTGGCAGGAACATTTCATCACCGCCCGCCGGGTGGCGGGCGCTGCAGCCTGACGGCTCAGATGATGTCATCCACTACGCCACCATCGACGCGCAGTGCCGCACCGGAGGTGGCGGAGGCCTGCGTCGAACAGACATACACCACCATATTCGCCACTTCTTCCACCGTCGCGGCGCGCTGAATCACCGAGCTGGGGCGATTAGCCATCACAAACTCTTTCGCCAGTTGCTCCAGCGATTTCCCGGTTTTCTCGATCTCGTCTTTCATCATCCCGGCAAAACCATCAGACATCGTCGGTCCTGGCAGGACGCTGTTAACCGTGACGCCGCTTCCGGCTACAAATTTCGCCAGCCCGCGCGCCAGCGAGAGCTGCGCCGTTTTGGTCACGCCATAGTGGATCATATCCGCCGGAATATTGCAGGCTGATTCGGACGAAATAAACACCACGCGCCCCCAGCCTTTCTGCACCATGCCGGGCAGCAGGGCGCGGGAGAGGCGCACGCCGGACATTACGTTGGTCTGCCAGTAACGCTCCCAGGTGTCATCGTCGGTGGAGTAGAAATCCTGCGGGCCGTAAATCCCCGCGTTGTTGACCAGAATGTCGACGTTCGTTGCCACGTTCAGCAGCGCGTCCACCCCGTCCGGTGTACTGAGATCGGCAATGGCCGCCCGCACCTGCACGCCGGGCACGACCTGCTGGAGTTGCTGAATACCCTTGTTCACCGAGTCCGTGCTGCGGCCATTCACAATCACTTCCGCACCACTTTCAGCCAGCCCTCGGGCGATAGCGAACCCAATCCCGCCGGTTGAGGCGGTCACCAGCGCCACTTTCCCCGTAAAATCGATTTTCATGCTCCGCTCCTTGTGGTTTTAACGTTCAGACCTTAAAGCGTAGCAGGTGAGGGTGACGGCTCCTGTTTAAAAAGGTGCAGCAGGGTGTCCACCTGTTCATCCAGCGGGCTGAGCGAGCGCTTAACGATGAGGTGCAGCGGCGTCGCGCGGCGCACGCCGTGGCTGAGCGGCAGCGCTTTCAGAACGCCTTGTTCCAGCTGCGTTTGAATACGCTCTTCCGGCAGCCAGCCGTATCCAACCTGGTTCATCACCGCTTCGATGGCGGCATCAATGGTGGAAAATGTCCAGGACCCGCCAGCAGGACGGGCAGCAGGCTGGCTGTCCGCAATTTGGATCAGCGGCCACGGGCGCAGTAGTTCATCGTTCAGCGGTGCATCAAGTGCAAACAGAGGGTGCTCGTGATGGGCAACGGCAACAAAGTCGATATTCATCAGCCATTCGCCCAGTCCGGTAATGTCCTGGCGGCGGGTGAGGATCATCACGTCGGCTTCATCATTCAGCGCATCGTCGCGGCTGTTTTCCAGCACTTCGGTAAGCCGCACCTGCGTTTGCGGATAGCGCTGCTGGAACTGCCGCAAAATGGCGAACAGGCGGCGACGCGGGAAGATACTGTCAACCATGAGGTCGAGCCGGGTCCGCATGCCGCTCTGCAGCGTCGCGGCGCGCGTCTCGACGTAAGAGAACGCCTTCAGCAGCGGTTTAACCTGATTCAGTAATAATTCCCCTGCGGGAGTGAGCACGGCCCGTCTTCCCTCAGCCATCAGCAGCGCCACGCCCAGCCGCTCCTGCAGCAGCGACAGGTTATAGCTGACCGAAGACTGGCTGCGGTGGGTCTCTTCCGCTGCTTTAGCAAAGCTGCCAGCCTCCACTACTCTCTCCAGCAAGGCCCATTGTTCGAGCGTCGTCTTGTGCATAATTAATCTAAAATTTGGATGAATTTGATTCAAACATAGCGTTATTCATTCGTTTTTTGAAGGAATAAGATCGTCTCATCAAAACAAAGGAGACATCTTATGAACACCTTCGACAAACATGATTTAAGCGGCTTCGTCGGCAAACATCTGGTTTATACCTACGATAATGGCTGGAACTATGAAATTTACGTCAAAAACGAAAACACCCTCGACTACCGTATTCACAGCGGCCTGGTCGGCAACCGCTGGGTGAAAGACCAGCAGGCGTACATCGTCCGCGTTGGGGAGAGCATCTATAAAATCTCCTGGACTGAGCCCACCGGCACCGACGTGAGCCTGATTGTGAACCTGGGCGACAGCCTGTTCCACGGCACGATCTTCTTCCCGCGCTGGGTAATGAACAATCCGGAAAAAACCGTCTGCTTCCAGAACGATCACATTCCGCTGATGAATAGCTATCGCGATGCGGGCCCGGCATATCCAACCGAAGTGATTGATGAATTTGCCACTATTACTTTTGTTCGCGACTGCGGTGCTAACGATGAAAGCGTTATTGCGTGCGCTGCCAGTGAACTTCCAAAAAACTTTCCTGATAATTTAAAATAAGCGCGACAATTAACTAAAAAGAAAAGTTCCCGGCTCATTTCATATTTATTCGAAATGGTCGGGAATTTTTTGTTTGTTGATGTTTGGTTTAGATAAAAAGCGCGTTAACGGTGAGCGTAATCACAAAATAAATAATTCATAATTTAATAACTCTTTGTTTATTAATTGATTTTAGTTGTTTGGCTATTCCTCTTTTTCGCCATCTTAATTTTTCCCTAAGAAATGAACGTTACCTTGAGATGAGTTTATGGTTCGTTGAAATAAACGCGTCGGCATTTGGTTAATATCAAAAAGTTGCCTTAAACATCTCAAGGAAATTAATAATGCGTGATTTTTTGCCGTTTTCTCGTCCTTCAATGGGCGCTGAGGAAATCGCCGCAGTGCAGGAGGTATTAACCTCCGGCTGGATCACCACCGGGCCGAAAAATCAGGCGCTGGAAGACGCGTTTTGTACGCTTACCGGAAACCGTCATGCGATTGCCGTCTCCTCCGCCACGGCGGGGATGCATGTCACTCTGATGGCGATGGATATCGGTCCCGGCGATGAGGTGATTACCCCCTCCCTGACCTGGGTGTCGACGCTGAATATGATCGTGCTGCTGGGCGCCACGCCGGTGATGATCGACGTCGACAAAGAGACGCTGATGGTGACGCCTGAGGCGGTCGAGGCCGCCATTACGCCCCGCACGAAAGCCATTGTGCCGGTGCATTATGCGGGCGCGCCGTGCGATATCGACGCCATTCGCGCCGTCGGTGAACGCCACGGTATTCCCGTCATTGAAGATGCCGCCCATGCCGCCGGAACCTACTACAAAAACCGTCACGTGGGCTGGCAGGGCACGGCTATCTTCTCCTTTCACGCCATCAAAAACATGACCTGCGCCGAAGGTGGCCTGGTGGTGACGGATGACGCACAGCTGGCGCAAAAAATCCGCAGCCTGAAGTTCCACGGTCTGGGCGTAGATGCCTATGACCGCCAGACCCACGGCCGCGCGCCGCAGGCGGAGGTCATCACCCCTGGCTTCAAATACAACCTTGCGGATATCAACGCCGCGCTGGCGCTGGTGCAGCTGGGCAAGCTGGGCGAGGCCAATAAGCGCCGTCGCGACATTGCCGACCGCTACCGGCTTGAACTTGCGGATACCCCTTTTCAGCCGCTGCGCACCCCGGCCTGGCCACATCTGCACGCCTGGCACCTGTTTATTATTCGCGTGGATGAAGCCCGGTGCGGCATTTCGCGCGATGCCCTGATGGCCGCGCTGAAAGAGCAGGGCATCGGTACCGGCCTGCACTTCCGCGCGGCCCACACGCAAAAATATTACCGCGAGCGTTTTCCGGAGGTCTCACTCCCGAACACCGAATGGAACAGCGCGCGTATTTGTTCTCTCCCTCTTTTCCCGGACATGACCCATGACGACACAACCCGCGTCATTACCGCGCTCCATCAGCTTGCAGGACATTGATATGTTCAGCGCGCCGCCCGTTCAAAAAGTCTCCGTGGTGATCCCGGTCTACAACGAGCAGGAGAGCCTGCCGGAACTGATCCGCCGCACAACCGCTGCCTGTGACACCCTGGGCAAGGCTTACGAAATTCTGTTGGTGGATGATGGCAGCAGCGATGACTCCGCGATGATGCTGACCGACGCCGCGCAGGCGGAGGGCAGCCATATTGTTGCCGTGCTGCTTAACCGTAACTATGGCCAGCACTCGGCGATCATGGCCGGGTTCAGCCACGTGACGGGCGATCTGGTGATAACGCTGGACGCTGACCTGCAAAACCCGCCGGAAGAGATCCCACGCCTGGTTGCCAAAGCCGACGAGGGCTACGACGTGGTCGGCACCGTGCGGCAAAACCGTCAGGACAGCCTGTTCCGCAAGCTGGGGTCACGCACCATTAACCGGCTGATCCAGCGCACCACCGGCAAAGCGATGGGCGATTACGGCTGCATGCTGCGCGCCTATCGCCGCCACATCATCGACGCCATGTTGCACTGCCACGAACGCAGTACCTTCATTCCGATTCTGGCGAACACCTTTGCCCGCAAAGCGACGGAGATCCCGGTGCTGCACGCCGAGCGCGAGCACGGAGAGTCAAAGTACAGCTTTATGCGTCTGATCAACCTGATGTACGACCTCATCACCTGCCTGACCACCACGCCGCTGCGCCTGCTGAGCGTTTTCGGCAGCGTTATCGCGCTGGCCGGGTTTGCGCTTTCCGTTCTGCTGGTCGTGCTGCGGCTGGCCTTTGGCCCACAGTGGGCGGCGGAAGGGGTCTTTATGCTGTTTGCCGTGCTGTTCATGTTCATCGGCGCCCAGTTCATTGGTATGGGCCTGCTCGGTGAATACATCGGCCGTATTTACAACGATGTTCGCGCGCGTCCGCGCTACTTTATTCAACGGGTTGTCCGTCAGGAACACACCGCATCTCAAGAGGAAAAACACCCATGAAAGCTGTCGTCTTCGCCTATCACGATATGGGGTGCTCGGGCACGCAAGCCTTGCTGGACGCGGGCTTCGACATTACGGCCATCTTCACGCATCCGGACGTTGCTGGAGAAAACCATTTCTTTGGCTCGGTGGCGCGTATTGCGGCTGAACACGGGATCCCGGTGTACGCCCCGGACGACGTGAACCACCCGCTGTGGGTGGATCGCATTCAGAAACTCGCGCCGGACGTGATTTTCTCGTTCTATTACCGCAACCTGCTCTGCGATGCGATCCTGAGCGTGGCAGACAAAGGGGCGTTCAACCTGCACGGCTCCCTGCTGCCAGCCTACCGTGGCCGCGCCCCGCTGAACTGGGCGCTGGTTAACGGTGAAACGGAAACCGGCGTAACGCTGCACAAAATGGTACGACGTGCCGATGCGGGCGGTATCGTGGCGCAGCAGAAAGTGAGCATTGACGCCGATGAGACGGCGCTGGAGCTGCACCGCAAGCTCTGCACCGCCGCGCAAAGCCTGCTGCGCGACGCGCTGCCGACGATCCTTCAGGGAACCTTTACCGAAACCGCGCAGGATGAAAGCAAGGCCAGCTGCTTCGGTCGCCGCACGCCGGAAGATGGCCGTCTGGACTGGAACCAACCGGCCCGCCAGCTGCACAACCTGGTACGCGCCGTGACCGACCCGTGGCCGGGTGCATACAGCTTTGCGGGTGTGAGTAAATTTATCGTCTGGAAATCCCGCGTGCGTGACGACATTCCTGCCGCCAAACCGGGCACCGTCGTCTCGGTCTCCCCGCTGATTGTGAGCTGCGGCGAGCAGGCGCTGGAGATCGTCACCGGACAAACCGACAGCGGCCTGTACGTTCAGGGGGCGCAGCTGGCGCAGTCTCTGGGGCTGGTGGCGGGGGCGCTGATCACCAGCGCGCCGGTGGTGGCGCTCAAACGGCGCACGCGCGTGTTGATCCTCGGGGTGAACGGGTTTATCGGTAACCACCTCACCGAGCGCCTGCTGAAAGACGACAACTACGAGATCTACGGTCTGGACATTGGATCCGATGCGATCGGCCGTTTCCTCGGTAATCCGCGCTTCCACTTCGTTGAAGGGGACATCAGCATCCACTCCGAATGGATCGAGTACCACATCAAGAAATGCGACGTGGTGCTGCCGCTGGTGGCGATTGCCACACCGATTGAGTACACCCGTAACCCGCTGCGTGTATTCGAGCTGGATTTCGAAGAGAACCTGAAGATTATCCGCGACTGCGTGAAATACGATAAGCGCATCATCTTCCCGTCCACTTCTGAGGTGTACGGCATGTGTACCGATAAGAACTTCGACGAGGACACCTCCAGCCTGGTGGTCGGGCCGATCAACAAGCAGCGCTGGATCTACTCCGTCTCCAAGCAACTGCTGGATCGCGTGATTTGGGCCTACGGCGAGAAAGAGGGGCTACGCTTTACCCTGTTCCGTCCGTTTAACTGGATGGGGCCGCGTCTGGATAACCTGAACGCCGCGCGTATCGGCAGCTCCCGCGCCATCACCCAATTGATCCTGAACCTGGTGGAAGGGTCGCCCATTAAGCTTATCGAAGGCGGCAAACAGAAACGCTGCTTCACCGATATCAGCGACGGCATCGAAGCGCTGTTCCGCATCATCGAAAACAAAGACGGCCGCTGCAACGGGGAGATCATCAACATCGGCAACCCGGACAACGAAGCGAGCATCCGCGAGCTGGCTGAAATGCTGCTGGCAAGCTTTGAGCGCCATCCGCTGCGCAGCCAGTTCCCGCCGTTTGCCGGGTTCCGCGAAGTGGAGAGCAGCAGTTACTACGGCAAAGGCTATCAGGACGTAGAGCACCGCAAGCCGAGCATCCGCAACGCGAAGCGCTGCCTGAACTGGACGCCAACCGTGAAGATGGAGCAGACCATTGATGAAACGCTCGACTTCTTCCTGCGCACCGTGGAGCTGTCGGAACAGGCATCATGAAAAAGGTCGGTTTACGCATTGATGTCGACACCTTTCGCGGTACCCGCGACGGCGTCCCGCGGCTGCTGGAACTGCTGAGCAAGCACGACGTGCGTGCCAGCATTTTCTTCAGCGTCGGGCCAGACAACATGGGGCGTCATCTGTGGCGCCTGGTTAAACCGGCATTTCTGTACAAAATGCTGCGCTCGCGCGCGGCATCCCTCTACGGCTGGGATATTTTGCTGGCGGGGACCGCCTGGCCCGGCAGGCGCATCGGGGCGGGGAATGAGGCGATTATCTGCGAAGCGGCGCATCAGCACGAAGTGGGGCTTCACGCCTGGGATCACCATGCCTGGCAGGCCTGGGCGGGCGTCTGGGATATTCCGCGCCTGGAACAAGACGTCGAGCTCGGCGTGCAGGAGCTGGAGGCGATTACCGGCCAGCCCGTGCGCTGTTCCGCCGCGGCGGGATGGCGTGCCGACCAGCGCGTGGTGAAAGCCAAGGAGACCTTCGCGTTTCGCTATAACAGCGATTGTCGCGGTACCGCCCCGTTTTTACCGCTGTTAGGGAACGAGCGCACCGGTACGGTTCAAATTCCTGTCACGCTCCCGACCTGGGATGAAGTGGTCGGGCGCGACGTCAGCGCTGAAGGGTTTAACCGCTACATACTGGACTGCATGCATCGCGATGAGGGTACGCCGGTCTACACGATTCACGCTGAGGTGGAAGGGATCGCGTATCAGCATGATTTTGATGCGCTGTTGACGATGGCTGCCGCCGAGGGCATTCACTTCTGCCCGCTCGGCGATATGCTGCCAGACGATCTCAGCACCTTGCCGGTCGGCAAAATTGTGCGCAATGAAATCGCCGGTCGGGAAGGCTGGCTTGGCTATCAACAAACCGTGAGCCCGGTATCATGAAAGCAGCCCGTTATGGCGTAGCGCTTCTCGCACTGTTTATTGTTTACTACGTTATCCCGGTCGATCTCCGCCTGTTGTGGCAGCCGGACGAGACGCGCTACGCGGAAATCAGCCGTGAAATGCTCGCCTCAGGCGACTGGATTGTGCCGCATTTTCTCGGCCTGCGTTACTTTGAAAAGCCGATTGCCGGTTACTGGGTTAACAGCATCGGGCAGCTGATCTTTGGTCACTCCAACTTTGCCGTGCGCGCCGGAGCGATCTTCTCCACCGGGTTGACGGCGCTGCTGGTCATCTGGCTCGCCTGGCGCCTCTGGCAGGATAAGCGGGTGGCGATTTTCTCCGGCCTTATCTTCTTAACGTTGTTCCTGGTCTATGGCATCGGCACCTACGCCGTGCTGGATCCGATTATCGCCCTGTGGCTGGCGTTAGCGATGTGCAGCTTCTGGCTGGCCGCACGGTCGAAAACCGTGGCCGGAAAAGCGGGGGGCTACATTCTGCTGGGGCTGGCCTGCGGCATGGGCGTCATGACCAAAGGCTTCCTGGCGCTGGCGGTTCCGGTGATGGGCGTGCTGCCGTGGGTGATTGCGCAGAAACGCTGGAAAGAGGTGCTTGTTTTCGGCTGGCTGGCGATCCTGAGCTGCGTGCTTATCGTCCTGCCCTGGGGGCTGGCGATCGCCCAGCGCGAACCGGATTTCTGGCGTTACTTCTTCTGGGTGGAGCATATCCAGCGTTTTGCGCAGAGCGATGCCCAGCATAAAGCGCCGTTCTGGTACTACCTGCCGTTCCTCGTCGCGGGGAGTCTGCCCTGGCTGGCGCTGCTGCCGGGCGCGCTGCGCCTCGGCGGGCGTGAGAGGCAAAATGAGGGGGCGGGGCTCTATCTGCTGGGCTGGGTGGTGATGCCGCTGCTGTTCTTCAGCATCGCCAAAGGCAAGCTGCCCACCTATATCCTGCCGTGCTTCGCGCCGCTGGCTATCCTGATGGCGCGCTACGCCTGCACGATGGCGGAAAAAGGGGCCCGCGTGCTGCGCGTCAACGGCGGCATCAACCTCGCGTTTGGCATTATCGGCGTGGTGGCGGCGCTGGTGGTGTCGCCGTGGGGACTCGCTAAACATCCGGTCTGGACATCGGTTGAACTGTACAAAGTCTTCTGTGCCGCGATCGCTTTTCTTATCTGGGCCACGGTGGGCTGGTTTACGCTGAAGCAGAGCGCGCGGCGCTGGTGGCTCGCGGCACTCTGTCCTGCCGGTCTGGCGCTGCTCATTGGGTTTGCCATCCCTAACCTGGTGGTGGATTCCAAACAGCCGCAGTCGCTGGTGGATACCGTGCGTATGCCGCTGGAGGAGAGCCGGTTTGTGCTGGCAAACAACGTTGGCGTGGCGTCGGGGCTGGCGTGGGAACTGAATCGTCATGACATCATTCTTTTTGGCCAGACCGGGGAGCTGAAATATGGCCTCGGTTACCCGGATGTGAAAGGACGGTTTGTGAGCAACGGTGACATCGCACAATGGCTCGAAACGCATCGTCAGCAGGGGCCGGTATCACTGGTGATCCTGCTTTCAAAAAACGATGACATTGCCCGCGCCGGGCTGCCGAAACCGGACAGCCTGACGATTCAGGGGCGTCTGGCCTACCTGCAATATCTGCCGCAATGATGGCCTGGATCTGGCTGGTACTGGCAAGCCTGCTGAGCTGCGCAGGGCAGCTGTGTCAGAAACAGGCAACCCGGGCGAAGGGCGGTCAGCGAACTGCCCTGTGGCTTGGGCTGGCCTTGCTGACGCTTGGCTGCGGGATGCTTGCCTGGCTGGTGGTGTTGCAACTTCTGCCCGTCGGCGTGGCTTATCCCATGCTGAGCCTGAACGTTGTCTGGGTCACGCTGGCGGCGAAAATCGTCTGGCATGAGTCCGTCCCGTCACGCCACTGGCTGGGCGTCGGGTTGATTATCGTTGGGATTATCCTGCTGGGAGGAAGCCTGTGAAAGGGGCATGTTGGGCGTTATGCAGTGTGGTGTTGGTCAGCGTGGCGCAGCTGGTGCTGCGCCACGCCATGGTGACGCTGCCGCCGGTGAGTGACGCCTTTTTTGCTGCCCTCTGGCACGCCGCGCCCGGCACGGGAACCTTGATGCTGGGTCTAACTGGCTATGTTGCCTCGATGGGCTGCTGGTATCTGGCCCTGCAACGCATGGCGCTCAGTCGAGCCTATGCCCTGCTGAGCCTCAGCTACATTCTGGTGTGGGGGGCCGCCGTTGTGCTGCCCGGCTGGGGAGAACACTTTTCCTGGCGCGGGCTGGCGGGCGTTGGCCTGATTATTCTCGGCGTGCTGACGATCTTTATGCCGCAGACGTATTGGGGTAAGAAATCGACTCGGCGGTCAAGGTAAAGGGCGTCGGGGTACACACCGCCAGGCTCAGCGTGCCGAAGCGCAGCTGGCTCACCGAATGCGTCTGCGCGGTGCTGTCGATGCTGACAATCTGCCAGGCGCTGCCGCCGCGCTGTTTTACAATCGCCTCTTTCCGCGTCCAGATACGCCAGAAGGCAGAAAGCTGTTCCTCGGGCGCTTCGCGCTCAAGCTCTTCATGCTCGGTGATGCTAAAGACGGCATTCGCCAGCGCCTGCCAGTTCTGCCGCGGGCGGATCACTTCGATATCGCAGCCGACTTCACCTTCGTCGCTCATCAATAAGGCAATGTCGTCGCCGCTATGGCTCAGGTTGAACCACAACGGGTGACCCTTCGCAAAAGCCGGTTTTCCCTGTTCACCGTAAATAATGTCGGGCAGCGGCGAGGGGGATAATGTTCTGGCGAGCAGCGTCCGGCCTGCAAGCCAGGATGCGTTTCGCGCACCCTGAGGTGCCCTGTCTGCGAGCGTTGACGCCAGCGGGTCCGCGCTAAGGGTGGAGATTTTTCCCAGTACAAACTGGTACATAGTTACGCCCAGCGTTTAATGATTATCGAAGTATTGATGCCGCCGAATGCGAAGTTATTGCTTTGCAGATACTCACAGTCAATCTGACGGGCTTCCCCCATAATATAATCTAAAGCGCCGCATTGCTCATCCGGTTGTCTTAAATTGAGCGTTGGAATGAACCAGCCTTCGCGCATCATCTCCAGGCTCAGCCAGGATTCCAGCGCCCCGCACGCGCCCAGCGTGTGGCCAAAATAGCTTTTCAGGGATGAAATGGGCACGCTGTCGCCGAAAATGGCGGCGGTGGCCTGACTCTCGGCGATGTCCCCGCGATCGGTCGCCGTGCCGTGGGCGGAAATGTAGCCAATATCCTGAGGGCTCAGACCCGCCATCGCCAGCGACTGTTCCATACAAATCTGCATGGTTTCACGCTGGGGCTGGGTGATATGGGCCGCATCACAGTTGGTGGCAAAGCCCACAATCTCGCCGTAAATTGTCGCACCGCGCGCTCTGGCGTGCTCCAGCTCTTCCAGAATGAAGGTGCCTGCACCTTCGCCAATCACCAGGCCGTCGCGCTGGCTGTCGAAAGGCGACGGGGTGGTTTTGGGCGCGTCGTTACGCTGGCTGGTGGCGAAGAGGGTATCAAAAACGGCGGCTTCCGAGGGGCAAAGCTCTTCCGCACCGCCCGCCACCATCACGGTTTGATAACCATGACGAATGGCCTCCCACGCATAGCCAATCGCCTGGCTCCCGGAGGTACAGGCGCTAGATGTGGGGATCACCCGTCCGCGCAGGCCAAAGAACAGTCCCGTATTGACGGCGGTGGTGTGCGGCATCATCTGCACATAGGTCGTGCCGGTGATGTTATGGGTGTGCTTTTCCATAAGCATGGACGCGAATTCGCTCACCGGCCCGGTGCTGCCCGTCGACGAGCCGTAGGCGATGCCGGTTTGACCGCTGGTCAGCACGGCGTCGTCGATCAGGCCCGCCTGCTCCAGCGCCAGCTCGGTGGCGCGGGTAGAGAGCAGCGACACGCGACCCATGGCCCGAATCCGCTTGCGGGTGTAATGATCCGGCAGGGTGAAGTCCTCAATGGGCGCGGCCAGCAGGGTTTGCAGACCGTCATACGCCTGCCATTCAGGCATGGTGCGCACCGCATTTTCATACCCGCGCAGGCGGCGTGAAATGGTCGGCCACGCTTCTCCAAACGCGGTGATGCCGCCCATGCCGGTAATCACGACGCGGCGCGTCATAGCATACCTCCGTTAATCGAGATCACCTGGCGCGTCACATAGCCCGCCTTGTCTGACATCAGGTAGCTCGCCAGCCCGGCCACTTCGTCAGCGTGGCCCATACGCTGCATCGGGATCGTCGACATTGCCGCGTTCAGCGCGGCCTCGTCCATCTCGATCATGCCGGTATCAATCAGCCCCGGCGCGATGCAGTTCACGGTGATTTTGCGCTTCGCCAGCTCAACGGCCAGCGCTTTGGTGGCCCCGATAATCCCGGCTTTGGCGGCGCTGTAGTTCACCTGCCCGCGGTTGCCCATCAGGCCAGAAACCGACGACAGGGTGATAATCCGCCCGCCCTTGCGGGTGCCGATCATCGGCATAATGCAGGGATGGATAACGTTATAGAAACTGTCGAGATTGGTGTGGATCACGCTGTCCCAGTCATCCTCGCTGAGCGCCGGAAACGCGCCGTCGCGGGTGATGCCTGCGTTACTGACCACGCCATACCATGCGCCGTGATCAGCCATTTCCTGTTCCAGCACTGCGCGGCACTGCTCGCGGTTGCCCACGTCGAAGGCAAGTAAACGGCCCGTGCCGCCCGCCTGAACAATCGCATCGAGTGTCTCCTGTGCGCCAGCGGCATCGCGGTGGTAATGCACGCCCACGGTGAAACCGTCAGCCGCAAGCTGAAGGGCAATAGCGCGGCCAATGCCTTTGCTGGCACCGGTGACCAGTACGGATCTCATGATGGCGTTCCCTGATTGAAAAGTGATGTTAATTCTTCTTCGCTCGGCTGGAAGGTGTTCACCCGGCCCGTGGCGAGGGAGGCGTTATCCGCGTGGATGACGCACTCAAAGCTGCCAAAGCGTTCATCCTGCATCAGCCGTTCGATGGTGATAGTCAGCGTGGTGCCTGCGGTAAACAGCCCTGCGGCGCATACCAGTTCACGCGCGCCCAGCACCATGCCCAGCGCGCTGTGCGGCAGCCCTTTTTGCAGGCGATGCCACTCAGACCAGACGCCGACGGTCTGCGCCATCAGCTCCAGCGCAAACCAGCCCGGCAGGTCGCCGTCGGCGTTCAGAAACGGGGCGAGCACGCCGTGCCCGCTCACCGTGACGCTGCACGCTGCGCCATTGTCGGTGACGCTCTCGACGGTCTCCAGCAGCATCATGGGCGCGTCGTGAGGAAGGTACTCGGCGGGGGATAAATATTTCATCACACTCTCCCCAGCAGAAGGCTGGCGTTGTTGCCGCCAAACGCGAACGAGTTCGACAGGATCGCCGGTTTTTTCAGCGGGGCAGGTGCGTGCAGCAGTCCGCAGGCGGGCAGCGTGTCGTCCTGCGCGTAGCGGGAAAAATCCTGCGGCGGCAGCGGCAGGTTGCGGGTCAGGATCAGCCAGCTTAGCGCGGCCTCGGTGATCCCGGCGGCGCCCAGCGTGTGGCCGGTCAGATGTTTGGTGGAACTGCACGGCACGCGTTCGCCAAACAGATCGTGGATAACTTGCGCCTCAATGCGATCGTTAAGCGGCGTGGCGGTGCCGTGCAGGTTGATATAGCCGATATCATCCGCCGTCATGCCTGCCTCGTTCAGCGCCTGCGTGATGGCGCGGATGGCCCCTTCACCCTGCGGGTGCGGCGCGGAAATATGATACGCATCGCTGGATTCACCCGCGCCCAGCAGCGCGATCTCTCCCGGCTCGCGAGTTAGCACCATCAGCGCCGCCGCTTCACCAATGGTGATCCCCCGGCGGTCACGGCCAAAGGGTTCGCACAGGGTTGGCGAGAGGGACTCCAGGCTGTTAAACCCGTTAACCGGCATGCGGCTCAGGCTGTCGGCGCCGCCCACAATGGCGACATCCACCAGTCCGGCGTTGATCAAACGACAACCGCTGATGATTGCCCGCGCGCTGGAGGAGCAGGCGGTCGAGAGGGTATATGCCGGGCCGTCCAGCTCAAGCCAGCTGGCGAGAAAGCGCGACGGATCGCCCAGCTCCTGCTGCGGGTATTGCCATTGCGGGCTGTCCTCGCCGTTCTGAGAGAGGCGCACGTACGCGTCACCTTCGTCCAGTCCGGACGTGCTGGTGCCAAGCACCACCGCCACGCGGTCGCGTCCCACGCGCGCGATGGCCGCATCGACGGCAGGCTGGATCTGCGCCAGCGCCGCCAGCAACAGCTGGTTGTTACGGCTGCGATGCGCCGACAGGTGGTCCGGTATTAACGGCAGCTCGCCCTCCACGCCGCCCAGCACCGCATCCGGCACGTCCTGCAGCCAGCCTGCGCGGTGACGCATCCCCGGCGCAACGCCTGCGGTCAGATTTGCCGCAATCTCATCAGCCGAGTTACCCAGGGCGTTGACCATGCCAACGGCAGAAAGGTAGATCATCTCAGTCACCCAGATATCGAATGGTGATGTGGTAGTTAAAAACATGCTGCTCGATGCTAATCGGCTCACGTTTACCTTTGCGTTGCAGGTAGACAATCCCCGTGACCAGCTTGCCGTCGGGGTTGCGCAGCTCGCGTCTGTTGTCAGTATCGTTCAGCGTCCAGCCTTTCGGCAACTGCGGCTGCCAGGCGCTGAGCGGCCAGTGGCTGAGCATCACGTCCGCCAGTACCTGGCTGGCGGGCGGCAGCTCCGGCGCCACAACCGACTGTTCGGTATGGATACCGGTATTGTCATACGTCGCGAGGAACAGACGGATCCCCACGGAGGAGAGGCCGGCCAGCGTCACCTTATGCTCGTCTGCATTCAGCATCACCAGCAGCGACTGGGTGTGTCCGTTGAACCTGCCGGTCAGCAGCTGCTGCGAGCTAATGGCCGGGGTGATACCCGGCGGCGGCAGCGTCACGCGGGTGCCCGGCTGGAGCCAGGCCTCGGGCCGTGCGTCATCTCGGTTCGGCGAATGGCTACACCCTGCCAGCAGCAGCGCCAGAAGACATATCGCCAGGCGGTAAAATCGGATCATCGTATTCTCTCTTTCGTCGTCGGCATCGCCAGCGGGGCGAGCAGGAAGGCGGTGAAAATACCGCTCACCAGCACAATGCCAAAGCTGCTGATGGCCTGGGTGGTGCTGAACACCAGCATGCCCAGCGTCAGCAGCGTGGTCATCATGGCAAGCGTAATCGCCAGCATCGCGGTCAGGGGCGTTCCGCGCGGGTTGCTGAAAAACAGCGTGTAGTTGATGCCAATCCCGAGCACCAGCACCAGCGCCAGCAGCGAAAACAGGTTCACCGGATGGCCCGCGACGGCCAGCGCCGCCAGCCCGCAGCTGAGCGAGAGCAGGGAGGGAACCAGGCTGATCGCCCCTTTGCGCCAGCCGAGGCGCACCATCGCGCTGCAGGCAATCACCGCCAGCGCCACGAACAGTAAGCCCGTCAGCAGCGAACGGTAGAGCGCAAACAGGCTGTCGAAGCTGGCTTTGCGGTCGACCCAGGCAACGCCCTCATGGCTGGCCGCCAGTTTGCCGAGCGCCGCGCTGTTTTTCACGCCATCCACCGGGACCAGTACGCCGCTTTCACCGTTGGGCAACGTCAGCCACAGCAGCCGCCAGCCTTCGCTGACCGGGCTGGCGAGCCAGGCCTCAACGCTAACCGGCATCGCGTCCAGATTGGGTGTGACGCTGTTCAGCCCCGCGCTTTTCAACATTGTTGTCACCGCAGGCGCGGCGTTGTGCAGAAGCTGCAGATCGCTTTTCTGACGCGCCAGCGAGTTCAGCGGCAGGGTGCGCCAGTGGGCCATATCGCCCGCTTTTTGCGCCTGCGCCAGCGCCGGGGTAAAGGCCTCCAGCCGCTCCAGCGTTTGCTGAGCCGACGCGCCGTACACCACAAACCACTTTTGGTCGACGCTCTGCCCGGTCAGGGCGGTAATGGTTTTTTCCTGTGCCAGAATGTCTTTCGGCAGCGCCTGAAGCTGGGCGATATCGTCGTCGACCCGTAAGCTGCCTATCCCGATGGCGGAAATCAGCGCCAGCGCCAGCGGCAGCCCCACGGACAGGGTTTTGCTGCTACGCCAGGCGTTCAGCCAGCGCAGCAAAAAACCTTTCGCGGGAATCGGGCGAACCGGCATTCTTTGGCACAACCACGGATGCCAGAAAATCACCGTCAGGCACGAGGCGCTCAGCCCCGCCGCGGCAAACACCGCCATCTGGCGGATGCCGGGGAAGGGGGCCAGCATCATCATCAGGTAGGCGACGACGGTGGTGAGCAACGCCAGCAGCAGCGCATTGCGTACCTTCGACAGGCTTTGCCAGGGCGAGTCGTCAGCGCCGTGCACCATCCGCTCCGTGAGGTAGTAAAGCGTATAATCTGCCGAAATACCGATGATGCTCATGCTCATCACCAGCGTCATCAGGTGCAGCTCGCCAAACAGCAGCAGCGTAAATACCGTGCCCGCCAGCGCGCCGATGGCAATGGAGAGCATGCTCAACAGCAGCGGGCGCACGGAGCGGAACACCACCACAATCAGCAGGATCACCCCGAGCACCGTGGCGACGCCGAGCGTGGAAATATCCCGTTTGGCCTGCTGGCTGGCATAATCGCTGTAAAACACCGTGCCGCGAGAGAGCAGCTGCGCCTGCGGGTAGTGTGTTTTCAGCGTCTCTTTCAGCGCCTTAAGGGTGGTGACCAGCCGGTGGGTTTGTTGCATATCGAACGACGACCCCGCCAGTTCGCCGTGCAGCAGATACCAGTAGTTTCCGGCGTCATCTTTGGTGACCAGCCAGCCGTCCATCAGCTGCATTTTCTGGCCGTTTTGAGCGAGGGCGAGCTGTGAGCCGCGCATCAGCATCAGCGGATCGTTTTGCAGCTCCTTGCCGCTCACGCCGGAAAAGGCGGAATAGAGCTGGGACAGGATCCACCGGGCCTGCGCGTCCCCGCCGTGTTGCAGGCGCGCCCGGGTGGCGGGATCGATCAGGCCGTTACGGTGCTGCCAGAAGAAATCACCCCAGGCTTTTTGTCCGGCGGCGTCCATTGGCCCTTTCACCACATTCAGCGCGTGACTGCGCTGCAGCAGTTCCAGCCATTGCTGCGCCACGCGCGGGTCTGGCTTTTTGCCGGGGCTGACCAGCCAGACGAGCTGGCGGTCGAGACGCTGCATAAATCCATCATTGAGCGCCGGGGGGATCGCCCCGAGCGTCTGTTTCGGCAACATCGCCAGCACGCTGCTGTTCAGCCGCGCGCCGGGCAGCAGCGTAAGCAGTACGCCCAACAGGATCAGGCATACCGTGGCCCACAGCAGCGCCGGGCGCAGGGATTTACGGTGCGGCAAAGCGTTGGCGTTCGGCATCGGTCAGGCTGGCGGGCGTCAGTTGGTGGCGGGACAGGGCGATATCGGTTGTGTCGCCCTGCTTATCGTTCAATCGAATCGATTCCAGGTACGCGGCACCGCGCAAATCGAGGGTGGCGAAAATCTTGTCCAGCGGCGTGGTCACAGGCGTCAGCACCAGCGACCAGCGGCCTTCCCCCTGGTCTTTAAAATCGATGCGGAAGTTCTCTTCGAGCACCTTGCGGTCGGCCTGAAACAGCGCCCGCAGCAGGTGGTTGAACTGGAACATCTGCGGATTATTGTCGGCGGTGAGGGTTTGCGGCGGTTGGCCGTTAACGATCTGCACCATCCGCTTGTCGTCCAGCAGCAGCGTCATCGGAAACGGCGCTTTTTGATCCCACAGCAGGCCGCTGTCGCGGGCGATCAGCATCTCCCCCTGCGAGCGCAGCGGCTGTGGCATGTCCTTAATGGTGCGGGTTTGCTCGAAATGCGCGCGCACCACCGGCTGTTCCGCAAAGCGCTGCTGCAGTTCGTCCAGCGTCATCGCGCTGACCAGCGGGCTAATCAGCAGGGCGAGAAGCGGTGTCCATTTCATGGCGCGATCCCCATACGTTCAAACAGAATAGCCGGGCTGACAAAGCACATCTCCCGGCTGGTTTCATCCACCGCTACCTGAATGGTGTAGCCAGTGGTGGTGCGTTTTCCGGTTTGCGCGTCGAAGATTTGATAGGCGATGCGCAGGCGGTTTTCATATTCTTCAATGTGGGCGCGCACGCGGATGCGCTGCTCGAAGGTCACCGCGTCGCGGTATTTCACGCGGGTATCCACCACCGGCCAGACGTAGCCTGAGGCCTTCATCTGGCGGTAGCCGTAATTAAACTGGTTGAGCAGCGCCTCGCGGGCGATCTCAAAGTAGCGGAAATAGTTACCGTGCCAGACCACGCCCATCATATCGACGTCGTGGAACGGAACGGTGATCTCGACTTCAGCCGTAAAGCGGGGATCGGTCAGCACCCTTTACTCCTTCTCGTTGACCTCTGGCAGCTGCCAGAAATCGAAAAAATTAAACCAGTCGAGCGGCGACATGAGGGCGTAATGTTCCAGCCGCTGCGCATAGCGATCGACGGTCTGCTGCAGCGCCTGCTGGCGTTCGCCGCGCGGCAGCAGCAGCGGGTCGGCAAAGGGCTCGCAGTGCAGGGTCAGTTTCCCCTGCTGGCAGAGGGCAAAAATCAGCACCACCGGGCAGCGCAAAATAGATGCCAGGATAAACGGCCCCTGCGGGAACGGCGCGGGCTGGCCCATAAAGTCGCTCCATATCACGCGCCAGCTGCCGCCGCGCTGCGGCGTGACGGCGATGCGGTCGCCCACAATGGCGACCCATTCGCCGCGATCCAGCTTCTCTTTGATGAGGATGGCGGTATCCGGGCCGATGTTGGTAACGGGCATCAGGTGAATGCCCGCCTGCGGGGCCATCTCTTCCATCACCTGTTTGAAACGTTTGGCGTTATCGCTGAAGACCAGCGCGTTGATGGTTTTCCCGCCTTCGCGCTGCGCCAGCGCCCGGCAGGCTTCCACGTCGCCTAGATGCGAGGCGAGCAGCAGTTTGCCCTGCGGATCGTTCAGACCCAGCGCCGCCTGCGCACCCGGTGCAAAGACCAGATCGCGATGGAGCTTCATTTCGCCGCGCCAGCTGGCCACTTTGTTGAGCATGGCCTGACCAAAACGCAGGAAGTGGAAAAAGCTGTGCAGGCGGGGAGGCTGAGGCATCTGCCGCTGCGCCATCACCTGCTTTACGCGCGTCAGCCATTGCCGTGACGCCTGGCGTGCAGAACGGGCGGTCAGCCAGTATACGGCGGTGACCGGCCACAGCAGGATGGTAAAGGCGTTACGCCCAAGCAGCTGCCAGACGCGCAGCATCAGACGCATTCCCCACAGCCCTTTCACTTCCTGCTGCTGCGCCCAGTGCTGCGTGCGGCGGCGCATCAGCAGAGCGGGAATGCGCGGCAGCATGCCGAAGAACAGGCGGGTATGCATCAGCGAGATGCGCAGGTTGTCTTTTAGCGCATCGAAATGGGATAGCCCGTCCGGCGGATAGGTCACGCGGGTGGGCAGAAAATAGCTGGTGTTGCCCTGCCAGTAGAGCCGCACCATCACTTCGGTATCAAAATCCATCCGTTTACCGAGTGGCGTGCGCGCGGCAAGCCGCAGCACCGGCGCGATGGGGTAGACCCGAAAGCCGCACATGCTGTCTTTTAGCTGCAGCGACAGGGTTTCAATCCACACCCAGACGTGCGTTATCCAGCGTCCGTACAGGCGCGAACGGGGAATGGAGTCATCGTAAACGGGCCTGCCGGAAATTAACGCCTCAGGGTGGCGCTCCGCCAGCGCCAGCAGTTTGGGAATGTCTTCGATAGCGTGTTGACCGTCGGCGTCCACCTGAATCGCGTGGGTGAAGCCGCGCCCTGCACAGGCTTGCAGACCCTGCATGACCGCCGCCCCTTTCCCGCTGTTTTCTGCCAGCCGCAGCAGTGTGACCTGCGGATGGCGCGCAGCGAGATCGTCAAGCGTGCGGCGCGTGGGTTCATCGCTGCCGTCGTCCACCACCAGACAGGGTAGATCGAAGGGCGCGAGGCGCGCCAGCACCGAGGCGATCATCGCCCCGTGGTTGTAGCATGGGATCAGCACGCAGGGGCGGAAGGTTACTGACATAGGCGAATCTTCCCGCTGCTGGCAGTATGGCGTTCGTCACCGGCATGGCGCTGGTAGCTGAAGGTCAGCATCTGGCGTTCGGGCTGCCAGGCCAGGAGCAGCGTCACCCTGTTCTCCGGCAGCAGCGGGGCCGCGAACTTCACGTTCTGAATGCTGTGAAAACGGTAGCCCGGAGCCAGCAGCGTGGTGGCGTAGTCCATTACCCAGTCGAGTTGCGCCACGCCGGGGAGCAAGGGCTGTACGGCGAAATGCCCCTTAAACCAGAGCAGGGCCGGATCCAGATAGAGGTCGATCTCCAGATGCATCGCATCGGGCTGGCGGCGTGCGATTTCATGGATCTTCATGAAATAGCTCCTGTAGCTGCGCAGTCACACGCTTGTTCATGCTGTTGACCGGAATTTCATCGACGATCCGCCAGTAGCGGGGCACGGCAACCGGTTCAAGGCAGGGGCGAAGGGCGCTGCGCCAGGCGGATTCCTGGGCATTTTTCCCCACGCTTTCTCTGTGCATTCGCGCCTCGTCACTGAGCACCAGCAGCACGCCAATGCCCTGACGTCCCCCGCGCGTCACCGCCAGCGCGGCGGCGTCGCAGATGCCGTCCAGCGCCAGCAGCCGCTGCTCAATTTCATCGAGCGAAATGCGTTTGTCTTCGATTTTGACCACCCGCCCACGGCGGCCAACGATGCTGAACTGCCCGTCGGCCGCGAAGTGTAAATTGTCATCCAGCACGACGCCTTCCGGCTCGTGAATCAGCGGCGACGTGACGCGACCGTCGTGAAACGTCACGCCGGGGAACGGCTGCCAGCGCGTTGTCTCATCCTGACGGTGACGCCAGGCCATGACTCCCGTTTCGGTACTGCCGTAGATTTCATCGGGCCAGAGGTTGAGCCAACCCTGAAACGCGGTGATATCCCGCCAGGGCAATACGCCACCTGCGGAAATGAGCAGGGCAACGGGGGGCGGCGTCAGTGCTGTATCCAGCCGCTTGAGGAAGGCCGGGCTGCTGATAAAAAGATAGCGTTTGTCGTGGGGCAGGGCTGAGAGCTGCTCGGCATAGTTGAGCAGGTTGGTCCGTGATGGCAGGCCGAGCGCCATGGGTAAGACGACACGAAACGTCAGGCCATACAGGTGGTGCAGCACCACGGAGGCGACAACATGGCAGCCCGCAAGGCGATCGCCAAACTGTTCCGCCAGCAAGCGGGCTTCGCGATCCAGACTGATAATCGGCTTAAACACACGCTGCGGCACGCCGGTGGAGCCGGAGGTGAAAAGCTCGATGGCACGCGTATCGTCTATGGCTGGCAGCGGGGAAAAGCCGTTGTCTGTGCGCGGGGTGGAGGCCACCAACCGCTGTCGCCCTGAAAAGGCGAGCGCTGTGTCACTCAGGACGCCGCTGAACAAGTCCCGCTGTTCGTTAAGCTGCGCGGCCCGGCTGTGCCCGGGTAGCACGGGCGTTTTACCCGCGTGCAGCGTCGCCAGCAGGGCGACCGTAAACAGATAGCCGTTTTCAACGCACAGCGCCCAGCGCTCGCCCTCTTCCTGACGCAGCGTGTTAACCAACTGCGTCACGTCGTGACGCAGATCGCCGAGCGTCCAGACACCATCGTCGCGCCAGGCTATCGGCGTATCGTCAGGGCGGGGCGCACTGAGCCACTGGCTGAGCGGAAGCGGTTTATGCATCTTTTTTCATTACCCGTTGTCGCACCAGCCACTCGCAGGCCATCAGCGTGCCCATCAGGATGTAGGCGATCATGCCATTCCACAGCGTCCACAGGCGTATGTCGGCGTGCAACACGGTAAACAGCGCCATCGCGCCGTTGCCGATAAAAAAGCCGCACCACACCCGGGTTACGATGCGAGTGTAGCGGACGCCGATGGGCGAGAGAGTGGGCTCACGCAGCCGCGCAAATCGTTCTACCATCGGCATGGTTGTCCACAGCGACCCGCCAAACACCACCAGCATCACCAGATTAACGACCACCGGATAAAACAGCACCCACTGGTGAGCGTGCAGCACATAGCTCGCCGCGCACAGCGCCACGCCTGTGAGGGCAATGCCCAGGATCATGTTGCGTAGAGGGCCGCTCTGACGGCGCACCTGCCAGACCCGCAACAGCAGCACAAGCGCTATCACGGGCAGTATCCCGTGCAAATTGTTGTTTGCCAGCCCGAAGCCAATCAAAAAAGGCCATGCCAGCAGCATCAACCCCGTCAGTATCGGGATGAATGGAATCGCAGGCACGTTACGCTTCGCGCTGAAGCTGTTCCACAACGTCGACCACGTCCTGGACGGTACGCACCGCTTTGAAGGTGTCAGGCTTGATTTTATGGCCCGTCTTCTTCTGCAGGTGAACCACCATGTCAACGGCATCAATGCTGTCGAGATCCAGATCGTCGTACAGGTGCGCTTCCGGGGTGATGTCCTCGGGGGCGACTTCAAACAGCGTAATAAGAAGCGCAGAGACTTCCTGATAAATCGTTTCCTGGTTAGTCATAGCGGGTAAATTCTCAGGCGCGTTGTTGATGGATAAAAGCCGCGAGCGTGGCAACGGAATAGAAGTGCTGACGCATCTCGTCGCTTTCGGCAGAAAGCACTACGCCATACTGATTTTTCACAGCCAGCCCCAGCTCCAGGGCATCTATCGAGTCCAGACCCAGCCCGTCGCCAAACAGCGGGGCGTCAGTATCGATATCCTCTGGCGTAAGTTCTTCCAGATTCAGCGTAGAGATAATGAGATTCTTAATTTCAAGATAGAGCGCTTGCATCTTTCGTTCCTGACAAAGATTGAAGACCGGTTGTTAACTGATGCTGCATATGCCGGTTTAACTGCCTTGCCGCCAGCGCAGGTTCGTGCTGGCTCGCATCGTAAAAATCATGAATGTTGATGCGTTCGCGAACATCCACGGTAAAAAAAGGTTTGTTGGGCGGAACGTTGTACCAGCTGCTTTGCTTATCCAGCATGCGTTCGCTGCAGTGGATCACTACCACACGCACAGCGCTATTGCAGCGAACGGCAATGTTAGCCGCCCCGCGCTGCAGCGTTATGGCTTTGCCAACGCGCGTGCGGGTCCCTTCCGGGAATATGAGCAGCGTATCGCCCTGTGCCAGACGCTGCTGGCTGGCGGAGAGCAGGGTTTCAGCTTCGCTGTTGATCAGATAATCCGCGGCGCGGATCACCCCGCTGACAAACGGGTTACGCAGTAGGGCGCTTTTCACCAGGCAGTCGGTTTCGTTCATGACCGACGCCAGGAACACGTAGTCCAGTAGCGAAGGGTGGTTGGCTATCACCAGACAGCCGCGCTCCGCGCGCAGCACGTCGAGGTTGTTGAAGCGGTAATCCAGTACACCCACCCACCGTACCACCGCGAGAAACAGGCGAAAACTGGCGGAAATGCTGCGGCGGGCCAGCTGGCGGCGCTTCGCGCGATCGCGCTGAATAACCAGCAGCAGGTTAAACCACACCAGCGACAGCAGCAGCCCGCCGAGGCCGAACAGCGCGAAGCAGAATCCGGTCATCGTCATGCGCCATAACCTGTCGAGACGCGAAGTCAGTCCGCTCATTTGCGCGTCCATTGCCACTGGAGACGTTCACCAGAGAGGGTAAATTGCGGCGCGTCGTTCAGGTAATGGCGCAGGAACTGGAGGCTTTGCGGCAGCGCGGGCTCTTCACCTTCACTTCCGCCACGCGTTTCGCAGCAGAGCAGATCGCCGGCTTCAATCACCAGCGCCAGGGCATACGGCCAGACGGGCATCTGCGGCGGCAGCCCGGCGTGATAAAACGCAGGCAGGACGCCGTCAAAATCGACCAGCAGCACGCGGGAATAGCCCGCATGGAGCAGGCTTAATACTTCACACAAACCTTGCTGGAAGGTATCCATACCGGCGGAGACCGACGAGGAGACAATCGGCTGACGCGCGGCGATTGTGAGATTCCCGACGGCAGCATTGTGGACCGACATGGCAAAATCCGTGGGAGAAACAGGTTCTTCCGCCGCCAGCGCCTGCAGAATGCGGTAATTGCGCTCCAGTTCACCGTGGCGACTGCTGTAGACGACGGCGTCAATCTGGTGCTTTCGCAGCATCGCGAGGCCGATATCCACCGCCAGCCTGCTGCCAGAGTTGAGGCGGCGCGCGGTCATCATCGGCAAGTCGGTCAGTTTTGCCAGCGGCGCGGCGGGGTCGATAGCGTCAGACTGGCGTGACCAGTCCTGCCACGCAGCGGCATCGCCCAGTCCTGGCGCTCGTGCCTGCCAGTCGATAATTGAGAGTGTAAATTTCATCTACGCGCGTCCGCGATAAACCTGTTTCTGTGACTTATTCTTCGCAAGCGCGATGAGCTGCGCACATCGTACAATGTTGTTGGCGCGCATGCGAATAAACGTCTCTTTTAGCCCTTTCCCTGCGATTAGCCCGGCAACCGGCTTTTTGGTCGACCTGGACCCAGCAGAATGGCGAGTTTACTGCCGCCTTTGGTGGTCTCCATCCAAATTTTACAGACGCTGGTGAGCGGTACTGACAGCAACATTCCGACGGGACCCAGCAGCCAGCCCCAGATCAGTAACGATAAAAACACCACCAGCGTCGACATGCCCAGCCGGTGGCCCATCATGCGCGGCTCGAGAATGTTCCCCAGCACCATATGCACGACAAGGAAAAGCGCCCCGACCAGCATGCATTCGTAAAACCCGTTAAACAGGAAGGCCTGGATCATGGGCGGCACGGCGGAGAGCACCGCGCCAATGTTGGGCACGTAGTTTAACAGAAACGCCAGCACACCCCACATCAGCGCAAACTGCACGCCCATTAGCATCAGCCCCAGCCAGACGATGATCCCGGTCCACAGGCTTAATAACGTTTTCAGCGCCAGATATTTGGTGACGCCCTTTAATGCGCGGTGCAAACCGGCAATGTGAATTTGCGGATTGTTCAGCGCAAAGCGCAGTTTGTAGGGCACGTGGCGGACTTCGAACAGCATAAACACCACCGTCATCACCAGCAGCAGAATGCTGGCCATCGCGCCGGAAAGGCCGGTCATCAGCGTGGTGGCGTAGGTCATCACCTTCTCTGAATCCATCCGGCGCAGCATCCGTTCTGGCGAAATATGCAGGTTGATAAACGGCATCATCTCCTGCAAATCAACCAGCTTGCGGGTGAGGGCTTTGTTGTATTGCGGCAGCATGGTCGAGAATTCACTCAGGGAGGCGGCCAGTACGCCAAACAGCGCCGTCAGAACAATCAGCATGACGATGACGACGATAGTAATCGCCACCGGGCGGCTGACGCCGCGGCGTAAAAACCAGGTTACCAGCGGGTTGAGCACGATGGCAAAAAAGAGCGCCAGTAACAGCTGAACGATGATATCAGCCGCAGCGTGGATACCTGCGAGGATCACGACCAGACAGGCGAGTTTTAACAAAATGTGAAGTCCTGCTTTATCGGGCGGGCTGGCTATCATACGAATTCCTTTTTCGGGGGGCTTGTTTATTGTAGTGCGCCGGATCCCCTTCGTCTGGGGTGTTACTCTGAAAGTCACTGCTGATTTTCATCTCTCTTCATGGTAATAGTGAAACACTGTTGCAAAAATCCAGGTTAAACCCATGCCCGAACCTTCCGCCGAACCGGCACTGAGCGGAGTGCGCCTCAATCTGCGCATTGTTTCTGTTGTGATTTTTAACTTCGCCAGCTATCTGACGATTGGCCTGCCGCTGGCGATCCTACCGGGCTACGTTCACGACGTGATGGGCTTTAGCGCCTTCTGGGCGGGGCTGGTCATTAGCCTGCAATACTTTGCGACATTGATAAGCCGCCCCCATGCGGGACGTTACGCCGATCTGTTTGGGCCGAAGAGCATTGTTGTCGTGGGGCTGTGTGGCTGCTTTCTGAGCGGGCTGGGGTACTTTCTGGCGGCCACCACCAGCCAGTGGCCGCTGGTCAGTCTGGTGCTGCTGTGCCTGGGCCGCGTGATTCTGGGCATCGGGCAAAGCCTGGCAGGTACGGGTTCCACGCTCTGGGGCGTGGGCGTCGTCGGCGCATCGCACATCGGGCGGGTGATCTCCTGGAACGGGATTGTCACCTACGGCGCCATGGCGATTGGCGCGCCGCTTGGGGTGGTGTGTTACGCCTGGGGCGGTCTGTACGGCCTGTCCCTCACCATTATGGCGGTTGCGCTGCTGGCGATCCTGCTGGCGCTGCCGCGCCCGAAAGTGAAAGCCGGCAAGGGCAAGCCGCTGCCGTTTCGCGCGGTGCTGGGTCGCGTCTGGCCATACGGGATGGCACTGGCGCTGGCGACCACCGGCTTTGGGGTGATCGCCACCTTCATCACCCTGTTTTACGACGCCAAAGGCTGGGACGGCGCGGCCTTTGCCTTAACCCTGTTTAGCTGTGCGTTTGTCGGCGCGCGTCTGCTCTTCCCGAACGGCATTAACCGTCTGGGCGGGCTGAACGTGGCGATGATATGCTTTGCGGTCGAAATCGTCGGGCTGCTGCTGACCGGGATCGCCACTGCGCCGTGGATGGCGAAAATCGGCGTCTTTCTTGCGGGGGCGGGCTTCTCGCTGGTCTTCCCGGCGCTGGGCGTGGTGGCGGTGAAGGCCGTGCCGCAGCAAAATCAGGGGGCCGCGCTCGCTACCTATACGGTGTTTATGGATATGTCGCTGGGGATCACCGGGCCGCTGGCAGGGCTGGTGATGGCCTGGGCTGGCGTGCCGGTTATCTATCTGGCGGCGGCAGGTTTAGTGGTGCTGGCGCTGATGCTGACGTGGCGGCTAAAAAAATGGCCCCCGGTGCACGCACCGGAGGCCACGTCATCCTCGTGAAAGATTACTGAATCACAAGGGTGTTAATGATGTTTTCTGCGGCAGTCTGCGCTTTCTGCTGGTCTTCCGCAGGCAGCGTGATCTGCAGTGTCAGCAGTTTGTTATCAACTTTACCCAGTACCACGGAAGAGTAAGCGGTCTGGCCTTTCGCAGAGATAATGCTGTCCAGCTGTTGCAGCGTGTGGCCTTTGAGTTCGATAGACTTATTGGTCACCACCTGCAGCTGCGGGTCGCGGCTACGCTGCTGATCTTCCAGACGTTTGGACAACACGCTCAGCGCTTCAGTGGTGTCGTCACCCACAATCACAATGACCGCTTTCTGACCGGTTGCGTCGGAATACACGTGCATGTTGTTCGCCTGGGTACCCAGCTTGCCGCTCTGATCGGTCATATCCGCTGGCAGAGAGAAACTGAGTTTACCGTCCAGCAGGCTTACCGGCTGCCCGGTCGCGTTGCTCTCTGCGGACGCGCCCTGTGCAGGCGTTTTGGTGTCGCTGTTATCACAGGCTGCAAGGCCAACAACCAGCAGGCCAATCCCGACATATTTAACCAGATTGCGCATTGACTTCTTCCTTTCGATAAACGGCCATAGCGGCTCATTCGCTCATCTTATCACAACTGATAAAGCGAACCTTTAACCTGCCTGCAATGCGGTGATTTCAGATTTATCTGCCAGCCTTTTCAGCAGCATATTCAGCAGCACGCCGTACATCGGCAGGAAGAATACAATACTGATAAGCACCTTGAAGCAGTAGTCCACCAGGGCGATTTCCATCCAGTGTTCGGCCATGAACGCATCCGGGCTACGCCAGAAGGCGATGAAGAAGAAGGCCAGCGTATCGCTCACGTTTCCGAACAGCGTGGAGGCCGTAGGCGCCATCCACCAGCGGTGATTTTGACGCAGGCGGTTAAACACGTGAACGTCGAGGATCTGCCCCAGCGCGTAGGCCATAAAGCTGGCGGCGGCGATACGGGCGACAAAGAGGTTGAAGTGCGTCAGCGCCTCAAAACCCTGCCAGCTTCCCATGTAGAACAGGGAAGAGATCACATACGACACGAACAGCGCCGGGAGCATCACCGCGAAAATAATGCGACGCGCCAGCGGTGCGCCAAAGATTCGCACGGTCAGATCGGTGGCGAGGAAAATAAACGGAAAACTGAACGCGCCCCAGGTGGTATGGAAACCAAAAATGGAGATCGGGAGCTGCACCAGATAGTTGCTGGAAGTGATCACCAGCAGATGAAAAAGCGAAAGCCAGAACAACGCTTTTACGCGCTGTGATTGAGAAAACTGCGTCATATTGTGACCTTTTTATACGTTGGGGTGAGGGAACCCAATAAAAACCGCCGCATGATACTGCTTTGACGGGACTTTGCAATGGCTAATTTTCACGCAACCGTTAACCTGGTTTGCATTGGTGGCAACCGGGCGTAAACTACAGCCGTTTTATTTTGATCGAGAAGACCATGACCGACCTGTTTTCCAGTCCCGACCACACTCTTGACGCCCAGGGCCTCCGCTGCCCGGAGCCGGTAATGATGGTGCGCAAAACCGTGCGCACTATGCAGACCGGTGAAACGCTGCTGATCATCGCAGATGATCCGGCCACGACCCGCGACATTCCCGGCTTTTGTACCTTTATGGAGCATGAGCTGGTGGCGCAGCAGACCGAAACGTTGCCGTACCGGTATGTGATTCGTAAGGGGTAAGTGCGGCAAGATGCCCTCACCCCGACCCTCTCCCACGGGGAGAGGGGAAAACCTTTCTAAACCATCGTTTCAAATTTTCGCGCTTTTGTGAGGCGCTTCACCTCCGCTTTTCCAGCCGTAGTCTAATTTTTAAGCGTATAAAAATAAAACGCCGTTTTAACGCTTATCTCACTACCCTGGAGTTGACCCGATGAAAACGACCCTCAAGCCGTTACTGGCCGCGCTGTGTCTGTCTGCTTTTGCCTGCACCGTTTCTGCTCAAACCATCAAAGCTGCCGATGTACACCCCGAAGGCTACCCGAACGTGGTGGCGGTTCAGCACATGGGTGAAAAACTCAAGCAGCAAACCGACGGCAAGCTGGAGATCAAAGTCTTCCCCGGCGGCGTGCTCGGGGATGAAAAGCAGATGATTGAGCAGGCGCAGATGGGGGCCATCGACATGATCCGCGTCTCGATGGCGCCGGTTGCCGCCATCCTGCCGGATATCGAAGTCTTCACGCTGCCGTACGTCTTCCGCGATGAGGACCACATGCACAAGGTGATCGACGGAGATATCGGCAAGCAGATTGGCGACAAGCTGAACGCGAACCCGAAATCGAAGCTGGTGTTCCTCGGCTGGATGGATTCCGGCACCCGTAACCTGATCACCAAAGAGCCGATCGTTAAACCGGAAGATCTGAAAGGGAAAAAAATCCGCGTGCAGGGTAGCCCGGTGGCGCTCGCCACGCTGAAGGATATGGGGGCAAACTCGGTCGCGATGGGCGTGAGCGAAGTCTACAGCGGCATGCAGACCGGGGTAATCGACGGCGCGGAGAACAACCCGCCAACCTTTATCGCCCACAACTACATGCCGGTCGCCAAAAACTACACCCTCAGCGGTCACTTTATCACCCCGGAAATGCTCCTCTACTCAAAAGTGAAATGGGACAAGCTCAGCGCCGACGAGCAGCAAAAGGTTCTGACGCTGGCCCGCGAAGCGCAGTTCGAGCAGCGCAAGCTCTGGCAGGCCTATAACGACCAGGCGCTGGCGAAAATGAAGGCGGGTGGGGTGCAGTTCCACGACATCGACAAAACGGTGTTTATCAAAGCCACAGAGCCGGTGCGCGCCCAGTATGGCGACAAGCATCAGGATCTGATGAAAGCCATCGCTGACGTCCAGTAAAACGGAGTACGTATGTCCGAACTCTACCTGAAGTGGATGGACCGTCTGTACCTGCTCGCCATGACCGTGGCGGGCATCTCGCTGCTGGTCATGACGATAGTTATCCCGATTGGCATCTTCTCGCGCTACGTGCTCAACCGCGGGGAGTCCTGGCCGGAGCCGATCGCCATTATCTGCATGGTGACCTTTACCTTTATTGGCGCGGCGGTAGGGTATCGCGCTGGGTCGCACATCGCGGTAAACATGCTCACCGACCGTCTGCCCGAGTCGCTGAAAAACCTCTGCGCCCGCGTGGTCGACCTGCTGATGCTGCTGATCTCCGCCCTGATGTTCTGGTACAGCCTCTGGCTGTGCGTCGACCTCTGGGAACAGCCCGTCGCGGAGTTCCCACTCCTGACCTCTGGCGAAAGCTATCTGCCGCTGCCCGTCGGGTCGGCCATTCTGATCCTGTTTGTGATTGAACGCCTGCTGTTTGGCTCGCAGGAAAACCGTCCCGTCGTGCTTATCGGCAACCACAGTTAAGGGGTGAACAATGGATGCATTCGTTTTGTTATTCACCCTCGCCATTCTGCTGGCGCTGGGGATGCCGGTGGCTTTCGCCGTCGGGTTAAGCGCCGTGGCGGGGGCGTTGTGGATCGATCTGCCGCTGGAGGCGCTGATGATCCAGATCACCAGCGGGGTGAACAAGTTTACCCTGCTGGCGATCCCGTTCTTTATCCTTGCCGGGGCGATCATGGCGGAAGGGGGCATTGCCCGACGGCTGGTGAATTTCGCCTACGTGTTTGTCGGCTTTATTCGCGGTGGGCTGTCGCTGGTGAACATTGTCGCCTCAACGTTCTTCGGCGCAATTTCCGGCTCGTCGGTGGCGGATACGGCCTCTATCGGCAGCGTGATGATCCCGGAGATGGAGAAGAAGGGCTACCCGCGGGAATATGCGGCGGCGGTAACGGCCAGCGGTTCCGTGCAGGCGATTCTGATCCCGCCCAGCCACAACTCGGTCATTTACTCGCTGGCCGCGGGCGGGACGGTTTCTATTGCCACGCTGTTTATCGCGGGCGTGCTGCCGGGGCTGCTGTTAGGGTTATGTCTGATGATCCTCTGCCTCGGCTTCGCCCATAAGCGCGGCTACCCGAAAGGCGAGAAAATCCCGTTTAAGCAGGCGCTGAAGATATTGCTCGATGCCCTGTGGGGGTTGATGACGGTCGTGATCATCCTCGGCGGGATATTGTCCGGGATCTTCACTGCAACCGAATCCGCCGCCGTGGCCTGCCTGTGGGCGTTCTTCGTCACCATGTTCATCTACCGCGATTATAAGTGGAGCGAACTGCCGAAGCTGCTGTGTCGGACGGTGAAAACCGTCACCATCGTGATGATTTTGATTGGTTTTGCGGCGGCCTTTGGCGCGGTGATGACCTACATGCAGCTCCCGACCCGCATCACCGAGTTCTTCACCTCGCTCTCCGATAACAAGTACGTGATCCTGATGTACCTCAACGTCATGCTGCTGCTGATTGGCACGCTGATGGACATGGCGCCGATCATCCTGATCCTGACCCCGGTGCTGCTGCCGGTGACCAATTCGCTGGGGATCGACCCAGTGCATTTCGGGATGATCATGATGGTTAACCTGGGGATCGGGCTGATCACCCCGCCGGTTGGGTCGGTGCTGTTCGTGGCGAGCGCGGTGAGCAAGCAGAAGATTGAAACCGTGGTGCGCGCCATGCTGCCATTTTACGGCATGCTGCTGGTGGTGCTGGGGATGGTGACGTACATCCCGGCGATTTCATTATGGCTACCGAGGATGTTAGGGATGCAGTGACGCCGCTCTTCTCCCTCTCCCCGTGGGAGAGGGTTGGGGTGAGGGCATCAGGCCGCACCCCGACCCAACCCACTGCCGGGTGGCGGCTGCGCCTTACCCGGCCTACGGTTCGATAACGATTTTATTTCCGACGTAATAACCGCAGTGCGTTTGCCGTTACCAGCACCGTTGCACCCGTATCCGCCAGCACCGCCAGCCACAGGCCGGTCATGCCGAGCAGGGTGGTGACGAGGAATATCCCCTTCAGTCCCAGCGCAATCCCAATGTTCTGGCGGATGTTGGCGCGCGTCGCCCGTGCCAGGCTAATCATCTGGGCCAGCCCGGTCAGGCGGTTGTGGGTCAGCGCCGCATCCGCCGTCTCCAGCGCCACGTCGGTGCCGCTGCCCATTGCAATGCCGATGGTTGCCGCCTTCATCGCAGGCGCATCGTTAATGCCGTCACCGACCATCGCCAGCGGGGCGAATGCGTTCAGCTCCGTGACCGCGCGGACTTTATCCGCGGGCAGCAATCCGGCCTTGAATTCCAGCCCCAGCTCACCGGCAATTGCCGCCGCCGCGCGCGGATTATCGCCGGTCAGGATCACGCCCTGTACGCCAAGCTGATGCAGCGCCGTCACGGCCTCTTTGGCATCTTCGCGCAGGGTGTCGCGCAGCGCCAGCATCCCTTTCGCGACGCCGTCCTGCATGAGAGTCACGACAGTTTGTCCGGTCTGTTCTAACGCCTCAACCTCTGGATGAGAAGACTTGCCCGCCGCGACAATCAGCACCTTTTTACCGTCAACGGTGGCCTCAATCCCCGACCCGACCAGCGCCCGTTGTGCCGTTGCCGTCGGAATTGCCAGCCCGCGCGACTGCGCTTCACGCACAATCGCCTGCGCCAGCGGGTGAGTGGAACCCTGCTCAACGGCGGCAGCCAGCGTAAGCAGTTCATCTTCACCGATATCCTGCGGATACACGCCGGTGACCTGCGGCTTGCCGACGGTCAGCGTGCCGGTTTTATCGAACGCGATATGCTGAACCTGGCTCAGCTGCTCCAGCGCCGCGCCGCCCTTAATCAGCGCCCCGCGACGTGCCGCCGCTGCCAGCCCGGAGGTAATCGCCGCAGGCGTGGAGATCACCAGCGCGCATGGGCAGCCGATCAGCAGCAGCGTCAGCCCTTTATAGATCCAGCCCTCCCACGGTGCGCCGAAGAACAGCGGCGGCACGATAGTAACCAGCAGGGCAACCAGCATGATGGCAGGGGTGTAAATCCGGCTAAAACGGTCGATGAAACGCTCGACGGGCGCGCGGCGCTCCTCGGCTTCTTCTATCAGCCTGAGGATGCGGTCGATGGCGCTGTCGCCCGGTTCGGAAAGGACCGTCAGCTGCACCAGACGGTCGACGCTGGTGGCGCCAGCAGGTACTTTTTCACCTGCCGCGCGTTCTACCGGAATGGATTCCCCGGTCAGGGCGCTCTCGTCGAAGCTGGCGGTGGCGGTAACCAGCGCGCCGTCGGCGGGTAAACGACCGCCCGCGGCGACTTCAATCACGTCTCCGGGACGCAGGGTATTAATCGCCACCGTTTCACGATTGCCGTTATTTACCCGTGTGGCGATTTCAGGCTTCAGCGCCATCAGTGCGCTGACCCCTTTACGCGCCCGGCTCGCCGCCCAGCCCTCAAGCCGTTCGCCGATTAAGAACAGCAGCAGCACCATCGCCGCTTCCGCCGTCGCGCCAATGAACAGCGCGCCGATGGCTGCCACGCTCATCAGCGTTTCGATGGCAAACCAGCTGCCGCTTTTCATCAGGCGCAGTGCCTGGCGGGCAATCGGGAACAGCCCGACCAGCGTGGTGGCGATAAACGCCAGATTGCCGAACGGGTGGTTAATCTGCTCCAGCCCCCAGCTCAGGGCCATCATGATGATGAGCGTAATGAGCGGCAGGTTTTCTTTCAGGGGGGAGGTTTTTTCGACGGGGGCCGTTTCGCTGCGCAGGGTATAGCCCGCCTTGCTGACGGCGGCTTCAACCTGTTTGCTGACGTCGCTTTCGGCGCTGACCAGCAGTTTTTCGGTGGCGAACAGCACCTGAACGTGATTCACGCCCGGCACTTGCATCACCGCGTTTTCCACTTTGCGCGCGCAGGCCGCGCAGTCCATGCCGTTGACGACCCAGCTGTAGCGGTTGCCGCTTTCAGGCAGCATTTCAGTTTGCGTTTCGCACGCGCCTTCGCAGCAGCAGTCGTCTTTCGGCGGAACCGGGCTGAGCTTAAGTGCCGAGAATTGTGGGACTTTTTTAGATGTTTCTGGAGTCGACATGGCAGTCTCCGGTAATGATAATTTTCTCATTAACCGCAGCATACACTCTGGAGTCGACTCCAGAGTCAAGACTTATTTAAATATACAGTGAACGCACGATCAGGAAGTGCCCGGCAAAGTAGCAGGCGGCGGCAATCGCGTTATCCGCGCGGAAGCGACGGCGATAGTGGCTGCCCAGCCAGACGACATTCCCGAGCAGCAACAGCGCCGCGCCAAAGAACGCTGACATCGCCTGAGATGTCGGACGGAAGAACCACAGCTCGCCTGCAAGCCACACCATCACCAGCGTCATGGCGATAAAGGTACAGACCGGCAAACGCATCTCTTCCAGACGCGACCAAATCACCGCAATCAGCAGGGCACCAATCACCAGCAGCACCAGCGGCAGCGGCCAGAAGAACGAGAGGGTCATCTGGCTGGCGAAGTAGATCGTGTACAGCAGATGCGACAGGAAGAACGCGCCGACGGCATAGAGCAGGCGCTGGCGGGGAAGCAGAGTCAGCGCATCGCCTATCAGGGACGCACACAGCCCGGCGAGGACCAGATAGCTGACGGCGTTAAACATCGGCGCTTGCCAGGCCAGCAGCAGCAGGAGCAGCAGCGTGACGGGTTTGAACAGCCAGCGCTGCCAGGCAGGGCCACGATACGACGCATCGACAAAAAGCCATGCGGACAAACAGACGGCGATAAATGACCAAAGCATATTAACTCCCTGTATCTGTTGAGGCTGAATAATCAGTTTCTGATCCAGTGTAGTGACGCGGGCGGGCGTTTGGCAATGACGGGGAAGGCAAGGTATCCTGAATTCCGCAAAATCTGATGGGATTTATCAATGAGCAAGATGCCGCTTTTTTTCATTGTCGTGGTGGCGATTATCGTCATTGCCGCCTCGTTCCGTTTCGTGCAGCAGCGCCGCGAGAAGGCGGATAACGACGCCGCACCGCTGATGCAAAAGCGCGTGGTGGTGACGAACAAGCGTGAGAAACCGCTCAACGACCGCCGCTCCCGCCAGCAGCAGGTGACGCCCGCTGGAACCAGCATGCGCTATGAAGCGAGCTTTAAGCCGGAAACGGGCGGGCTGGAGGTGACCTTCCGCCTGGAGGCGCAGCAGTACCATCAGCTGACGGTGGGGGAGAAAGGAACGTTGAGCTATAAAGGATCGCGGTTTGAAGGGTTTGAACCGGAGCGGTAATTTTCCCCTCACCCCGGCCCTCTCCCAAGGGGAGAGGGAGTCAATGTTCCCTCTCCCTGTGGGAGAGGGTGTTACTTCTTCACCTGCGCCTTAAACTTCTTCATCCACACCAGCAGCTCAAACACGCCGAAAATAAACACGCGCAGCTGCTGCCATCCGGTCATCTGCGGGCCGTCTTTCGGAAGACCGTTTTTCAGCATCACCATCTGCAGGGCGTGCATAAACGACGTGAAAATCAGCGCCACGTTAACGAAAATGTTCATCGGGCGCGGGAAAGGATGCACCAGATTCAGAATCAAAAACGCCCAGACGCCCAGCATCAGCAAACGTCCCAGGTTAATCAGTACCGGCATCGGATCCTCCTTGTGCCTGACGGTGATACAGACGATAAGCAACCTGACCGGCGACCTTTTCGCGGTGCAGATCCCAGTGCGCGGGCACCGGCGGCAAACCGTTCTCCACTTCGCTTTCTACATAGATTAGCGCGTCATCCGCCAGCCAGCCGTTTTGCTCGAGCAGGGATAACGTCTCTTCCAGCAGCCCCTTGCGGAACGGTGGGTCGACGAACACCACGTTGTGCGGTGTGCCCTGTTGCGCGAGGAAGCTCAGCGTGTTGGTGTTGACCACTTTGGCGTTGCTCGCCTTCAGCGTCGCCAGATTTTGCTGCAGCGTCTGTGCCACGCCGCGCTCCATCTCCAGCAGCGTGGCGCTGGCGGCATAGCGCGACAGCGCTTCAAGCCCTAATGCGCCGCTTCCGGCGAAGCAGTCCAGGCAGCGGGCGTCTACCATTGACGGGGCGAGCCAGTTAAACAGCGTCTCGCGCACGCGGTCGGTAGTGGGGCGTAAACCGGGGCTGTCCGGCACCGGTAATTTCCGGCCTCGCCACTGACCGCCGATAATACGAATTTGACCGGCCGGGGCGCGGTTGGGTTTCTTCATCTCAGGAAAGCTCTGTTAACAATTGGCCTGCGATTGCGGGCGGTGATGTCAATTAAGTAAAGTGTTAGACTATTTCATCATTTTTTTAGCTTACATGTATATAGCGCCGCGAGGAGTGTAGTCGCAGATGGCAAAACAAAAAAAACGTGGCTTCTTTTCCTGGCTGGGCTTCGGTGAAAAAGAGCAAGAAACAGAACAGAAAACCGAAGAACAACAAGCCGTTGAAGAGCAGTCGCAGCCTGAAACGCCTGTAGAAACCGCCGCGGTTGTCGACGCGGAAGAAACGGCGCACAGCAAAGAAGAGATTGAATCCTTTGCTGAAGAGGTGGTTGAGGTCACTGAACAGGTTCAGGAAAGCGAGAAGCCAGAGTCGGTTGTCGTCGAAGACATTACCCACGCGCCGCAGGCCGTTATTGAGCACGAAGAGCTGCCGCTGCCGGAAGAGGTAAAAGCCGAAGAGGTTTCTGCCGAAGAGTGGCAGGCCGAAGCGGAAACCGTTGAAATTGTTGAAGCGGTGGAAGAAGAAGCGGCACGCGAGCCAGAGCTGACCGACGAAGAGCTGGAAGCCCAGGCGCTGGCGGCGGAAGCCGCAGAAGAAGCGGTTATCGTTGTGCCGGTAGAAGAGCAAGCCGAAGAAGAGATCGTTCAGGAGCAGGACAAACCGACCAAAGAAGGTTTCTTCGCGCGCCTGAAGCGTAGCCTGCTCAAAACCAAAGAAAACTTAGGTTCCGGATTTATCAGTCTGTTCCGCGGCAAGAAGATCGACGACGATCTCTTTGAGGAACTGGAAGAACAGCTGCTGATTGCGGACGTCGGCGTGGAAACCACCCGTAAGATCATCGCCAACCTGACCGAAGGGGCGAGCCGCAAACAGCTGCGTGATGCCGAAGCGCTGTACGGCCTGCTGAAAGACGAGATGGGCGAAATTCTCGCAAAAGTTGACGAACCGCTTAATATTGAAGGCAAAACGCCATTTGTTATTCTGATGGTGGGCGTGAACGGCGTAGGTAAAACCACCACCATCGGCAAGCTGGCGCGTCAGTTCGAGCAGCAGGGCAAATCAGTGATGCTGGCGGCGGGCGATACCTTCCGTGCAGCGGCGGTTGAGCAGCTGCAGGTCTGGGGCCAGCGCAACAACATTCCGGTGATTGCCCAGCATACCGGCGCGGATTCCGCATCCGTGATCTTCGACGCCATCCAGGCGGCGAAGGCGCGTAACGTGGACGTACTGATTGCCGATACCGCAGGGCGTTTGCAGAACAAATCGCATCTGATGGAAGAGTTGAAGAAAATCGTCCGCGTCATGAAGAAGCTGGACGAAGACGCACCGCATGAAATTATGCTGACCATTGACGCCAGCACCGGGCAGAACGCCATCAGTCAGGCGAAGCTGTTCCATGAAGCGGTAGGACTGACGGGGATCGCGCTGACCAAGCTGGACGGCACCGCCAAAGGCGGGGTGATCTTCTCCGTGGCCGACCAGTTCGGCATTCCTATCCGTTACATCGGTGTGGGCGAGCGTATTGAGGATTTGCGTCCGTTTAAGGCGGACGACTTTATTGAGGCATTATTTGCCCGAGAGGACTAACAATGATTCGCTTTGAACACGTCAGCAAGGCCTATCTCGGTGGGAGACAAGCGCTGCAGGGGGTAACGTTCCATCTGCAGCCAGGCGAGATGGCATTCCTGACCGGCCATTCCGGCGCGGGGAAAAGTACCCTGCTCAAGCTTATCTGTGGGATCGAACGGCCCAGCGCCGGGAAAATCTTTTTCAGCGGCCACGAAATTAGCCGCCTGAAAAACCGCGAAGTGCCGTTCCTGCGTCGTCAGATCGGCATGATTTTCCAGGATCACCACCTGCTGATGGATCGCACCGTTTTTGATAACGTCGCTATCCCGCTGATTATTGCCGGCGCCAGCTATGACGATATCCGCCGTCGCGTCTCTGCGGCGTTGGATAAGGTCGGGCTGCTGGACAAAGCGAAGAACTTCCCGATCCAACTGTCCGGCGGTGAGCAGCAGCGCGTGGGCATCGCCCGTGCGGTGGTGAACAAGCCTGCCGTACTGCTGGCGGATGAACCAACCGGTAACCTGGACGATGCCCTGTCCGAAGGGATTTTGCGTCTGTTTGAGGAATTCAACCGCGTAGGGGTCACGGTATTGATGGCGACGCACGACATTGGGCTCATTTCCCGTCGTTCGTACCGCATGCTGACCCTGAGCGACGGGCATTTGCACGGAGGCCACGGTGAACAAGCGTGATGCAATGAACCAGATTCGGCAGTTCGGAAACCGGTTTGACCGTTTCCGTAAGCCGCAGGGCGGCGGTGACGGCAATCGTAATACGCCAAAGCGCCAGAAAGCGGCGCCAAAACCGGCTTCCCGCAAGACCAATGTGTTCAACGAGCAGGTGCGTTATGCTTTCCAGGGGGCATTGCAGGATCTGAAAAGCAAGCCGCTGGCGACGTTCCTGACGGTGATGGTGATCGCCATCTCCCTGACGCTGCCAAGCGTCTGCTACATGGTCTATAAGAACGTTAACCAGGCAGCGTCGCAGTATTATCCGTCGCCGCAGATCACCGTTTATCTGGATAAAGCGCTCGACGATAACGCGGCGGCGCAGGTGGTCGGGCAAATCCAGGCCGAACAGGGCGTGGAGAAGGTTAACTATCTCTCGCGCGATGAAGCGCTGGGCGAGTTCCGCAACTGGTCAGGCTTTGGCGGCGCGCTGGATATGCTGGAAGAGAACCCGCTGCCCGCCGTGGCGGTGGTGATCCCGAAACTCGATTTCCAGGGTACCGATTCGCTTAACACCCTGCGCGACCGCATCACCCGTATCAACGGGATTGATGAAGTGCGCATGGACGACAGCTGGTTCGCCCGTCTTGCTGCCCTGACCGGGCTGGTGGGGCGCGTGTCGGCGATGATAGGCGTGCTGATGGTGGCGGCGGTGTTCCTCGTCATCGGTAACAGCGTGCGCCTGAGCATCTTCGCCCGCCGCGATACCATCAACGTGCAGAAACTGATTGGCGCAACGGATGGTTTCATCCTCCGTCCGTTCCTCTACGGCGGCGCGCTGCTCGGTTTTTCCGGCGCATTTCTTTCACTGATATTGTCAGAAATTTTGGTGATGCGGCTTTCGTCTGCCGTGACTGAAGTGGCGCAGGTTTTCGGAACTAAGTTTGATATCAGTGGCTTAGGGTTCGATGAGTGCCTGCTGTTGCTGCTGGTGTGTTCCATGATCGGCTGGGTAGCCGCATGGCTGGCGACGGTTCAACATTTACGCCACTTTACTCCCGACTAATAAAAGCGTGATATAATCTTTCCCTGCACCGAGATGTTCGCTCTGCAGGGAAAGCGTCCCTGTTGTCTCTTCCCCTGTTATCATCTTCATGTCACATTTTGTGCGTAATTTATTCACTGTTGCACCTGGAACTTGTGGATAAAATCACGGTCTGATAAAAGTGTGAATGCTAATCTCGCTGCTCAAACGCTTTGGCATGGTTGTTGCCTGATGGGGACAGCCTGGACCAGAAGAAACATTGAGAGGAATGAATGACCAAAGAAATGCAAACTTTAGCTTTAGCCCCTGTTGGTAACCTGGAATCTTACATCCGGGCTGCGAACACCTGGCCGATGTTAACGGCCGAGGAAGAAAAGGAGCTTGCTGAAAAGCTGCATTACCAGGGCGATCTGGAAGCAGCTAAGACGCTGATCCTGTCTCACCTGCGCTTTGTTGTTCACGTTGCTCGTAACTACTCGGGCTACGGCCTGCCGCAGGCGGACTTGATTCAGGAAGGTAACATCGGCCTGATGAAGGCTGTACGTCGCTTCAACCCGGAAGTGGGTGTACGACTGGTCTCCTTCGCCGTGCACTGGATCAAAGCAGAAATTCACGAATACGTCCTGCGTAACTGGCGTATTGTGAAGGTCGCCACGACAAAAGCGCAGCGCAAACTGTTCTTCAATCTGCGTAAAACCAAGCAGCGTCTGGGCTGGTTTAACCAGGATGAAGTCGAAATGGTGGCGCGCGAGCTGGGCGTATCCAGCAAAGACGTCCGTGAGATGGAATCCCGCATGGCCGCGCAGGACATGACCTTTGATATGTCCTCCGACGACGACGCCTCTGACAGCCAGCCGATGGCCCCGGTCCTGTACCTGCAGGATAAAACCTCTAACTTTGCCGACGGCATTGAAGAGGACAACTGGGAAGACCAGGCGGCGAACAAGCTGACCTTCGCGATGGAAGGCCTCGACGAGCGTAGCCAGGATATCATCCGCGCCCGCTGGCTGGACGAAGACAACAAGTCCACGCTGCAGGAGCTGGCCGACCGCTACGGCGTTTCCGCGGAACGTGTCCGTCAGCTTGAAAAGAACGCCATGAAAAAACTTCGCGCTGCTATCGAAGCGTAATCTAAGCGAAGTACACCGATAACCCCTGGATGCGAGTCCGGGGGTTTTGTTTTTTTAGCGCCCGCTCTGGCGAATTCCCTCCCCCTGGCAAACACTTACTGATGCGCTAAGCAGGCGACTTTCTCAGGGGGACAGGGTGAAAAATAACGAACTGAACGACCGGCGTTTACAGGCGACGCCGCGCGGCATCGGCGTGATGTGTAACTTCTATGCCGATAAAGCTGAAAACGCCACGGTGTGGGACGTGGAAGGCAATGAGTACATCGACTTCGCCGCCGGGATCGCGGTGCTGAATACCGGCCATCGCCATCCAAAAGTCATTGCCGCCATCGAAAAACAACTCCACGCCTTCACCCACACGGCCTACCAGATTGTGCCGTATGAGGGCTATGTGGCGCTTGCCGAACGCATCAACCAGCGCGTGCCGATTGACGGTCCTGCCAAAACCGCCTTCTTCTCGACGGGCGCAGAAGCGGTTGAAAACGCGGTCAAAATTGCCCGCGCGTACACCAAACGCCCCGGTCTTATCACCTTTGGCGGCGCCTTCCATGGCCGCACCTTTATGACCATGGCGCTGACCGGCAAGGTCGCACCCTACAAGCTGGGCTTCGGCCCGTTCCCCGGCTCGGTGTACCACGCACAGTTCCCTAACGATCTGCACGGCATCAGCACGGCGGAAGCGTTAAAAAGCCTGGAGCGCATTTTCAAAGCGGATATTGCGCCAGACCAGGTGGCGGCCATTATCCTCGAACCGGTTCAGGGTGAGGGCGGGTTTAATGTCGCGCCCGCCGATTTTATGCAGGCGCTGCGTGCCCTGTGCGATACCCACGGGATTTTGCTGATTGCCGACGAAGTCCAAACTGGCTTCGCCCGCACCGGCAAGCTGTTCTCGATGGAAAACCACTGTGTGAAGCCGGACCTTATCACCATGGCAAAAAGCCTGGCGGGCGGGATGCCGCTTTCGGCGGTCTCTGGTCGGGCGGAGGTGATGGACGCCCCCGCGCCCGGCGGGCTGGGCGGCACCTACGCGGGTAACCCGCTGGCGATTGCCGCGGCCCATGCGGTGCTGGACGTGATTGACGAAGAAGATCTCTGCACCCGCGCGGCCCACCTTGGCCACCATCTGGTAGAGGTGCTACATAAAGCGAAGGATGGCTGCCCGTATATTGCCGACATTCGTGCGCAAGGCTCTATGGTGGCGGTGGAGTTCAACGATCCGCAATCCGGGCAACCCTCGCCGGAATTCACCCGACAGGTGCAAGAACGCGCGTTGAACGAAGGGCTGCTGCTCCTGAGCTGCGGCGTGTACGGCAACGTGATTCGCTTCCTCTATCCGCTCACGATCCCCGAAGCGCAGTTCCGACAGGCGCTGGATATTATTTCCGCCTCGCTGACACGATAAAGCCAAATGCCCGGCGCAAAACGGTGCCGGGCATAGCATAGATACATTTCAAATTAGCTATTCCAAAATCATAAAAATCGGGTATGTTTTAGCAGAGTATGCTGAAAAAGCGCGAACAGCACACCTATAACTGACATAAAGCGCTGCACAACAACATCACAACAATCGTAATAACCATAATAATGGGGAATCTCAGGATGAACATGAAGGGTAAAGCGTTACTGGCAGGATGTATCGCGTTGGCATTCAGCACCATGGCACAGGCAGATATCAAAGTTGCTGTGGTTGGCGCGATGTCCGGTCCGGTAGCTCAGTACGGCGACCAGGAATTTACGGGCGCAGAACAGGCGGTTGCAGACATTAATGCTAAGGGCGGCATCAAGGGCGAAAAACTGCAGATCGTAAAATATGATGATGCCTGTGACCCGAAACAAGCGGTCGCGGTGGCGAACAAAGTGGTGAACGACGGGATCAAATACGTTATCGGTCACCTGTGCTCCTCTTCTACGCAGCCAGCGTCTGACATCTACGAAGACGAAGGCATTCTGATGATCACCCCGGCTGCAACCGCGCCGGAGCTGACCTCGCGCGGCTACAAGCTGACCCTGCGCACCACCGGCCTGGACTCTGACCAGGGCCCAACCGCAGCGAAATACATCGTTGAAAAAGTGAAGCCGAAGCGCATCGCTATCGTTCACGACAAGCAGCAGTACGGTGAAGGTCTGGCGCGTTCCGTCCAGGACAACCTGAAGAAAGCCAATGCTGACGTGGTGTTCTTCGACGGTATTACCGCCGGTGAGAAAGACTTCTCCACGCTGGTGGCGCGTCTGAAGAAAGAGAATATTGATTTCGTTTACTACGGTGGCTACCACCCGGAAATGGGCCAGATCCTGCGCCAGGCGCGTGCTGCCGGTCTGAAAACTCAGTTCATGGGGCCGGAAGGCGTGGCAAACGTCTCTCTGTCTAACATCGCGGGTGAATCAGCCGAAGGCCTGCTGGTGACCAAGCCGAAGAACTACGACCAGGTGCCAGCGAACAAACCTATCGTAGATGCCATCAAGGCGAAGAAACAGGATCCAAGCGGCGCGTTCGTCTGGACCACCTACGCGGCGCTGCAGTCGCTGCAGGCGGGCCTGAACCAGTCAGCCGATCCGGCTGAGATTGCCACCTGGCTGAAAGCGAACTCCGTGGAAACCGTCATGGGGCCGCTGTCATGGGATGAGAAGGGCGATCTGAAGGGCTTCGAGTTCGGCGTGTTTGACTGGCATGCCAACGGCACGGCGACAGACGCCAAATAAAAGCAAAAAGGCAACGTAAGTTGCCTTTTTTATGTTTTCTCCCTCTCCCCGTGGGAGAGGGCCGGGGTGAGGGCATCAGGCCGCACAGATCAGGCCGCACACATCAACCCTGGCGCTTCTCCCACCCGTTCGCCTGCGCCGTAAACCCTAACGCCTGCATAAACGCCGCCATCACGCTGCGGTCTTCCACGCCCACGTCGGCCATCCACCAGGAGGTCACGCTCGGGTTTTCACGTATGACTTCTTCAATTAAATACTGTCCGACCCCGCGACGGCGGGTGACGTCGCGCACGCGCAGGGAATCCAGCGCCCCTTCCGTGCCGCTCAGCGTCACGCGAACGGCGGCCAGCAGACGCTCGTTAAAGCGCGCGGCATAGATACGGTGATTGTCGTCGACGGCCAGCGACGAAGGAGAATATTCCGGCCAGATCTTGCCCAGGTCGATATGATCCTGGTCGCTAAAGGTCACCAGACGCACGATAGTCAGTTTCATTAGCTACTTGTCCAAATCAGATTGAGTAGGGCCAGTGTACTCAATTTATTTGCTCGGGTGCTTTCTCTTTTTATTCCCATTTACCAGGTGATTAGTTTTTTGGCAACGCATTGTGCAGTTCGAAAACACATGGATCGAAAATTAAGCAGAATTTTAACCTGACAGGCAGTGATTTATTCGGCGCTTTGTACCGTTATTTTATGCTGCAAACTGCACTTTTATTTGTTTATCTCTGCCTGATTTCAGAATATTATCTTTGCTTAATCGCCTGAAAAATAGAGATATTAGTCTGGTTTTTGATAAAAAACCGCGCTAAACCATTAAAGGCACTGGTAAAAATAGCGTTGTGCATTAAAAGTACAGAATGCTTTTTAACCATAATAAAACAAAATATATACACGACATCACGAATGGGGATTCAGAGATGAAAAGGAACGCGAAAGCAATAATCGCGGGAATGGTCGCACTGGCAATTTCGCAGGCGGCTATGGCGGACGACATAAAAGTTGCTGTGGTAGGCGCGATGTCCGGTCCTGTTGCCCAGTGGGGTGATATGGAGTTCAACGGCGCACGTCAGGCCATTAAAGACATCAACGCTAAAGGCGGCATCAAAGGCGATAAGCTGGTGGGCGTAGAATATGACGACGCCTGCGATCCAAAACAGGCCGTCGCGGTCGCCAACAAAATCGTCAACGACGGTATCCAGTACGTCATCGGCCACCTGTGCTCATCGTCCACGCAGCCCGCGTCTGATATTTACGAAGACGAAGGCATTCTGATGATCACCCCGGGCGCAACTAACCCGGAGCTGACCCAGCGCGGCTACCAGCACATTATGCGTACCGCCGGTCTGGACTCCTCGCAGGGACCCACCGCCGCCAAATACATCCTCGACACCGTTAAGCCAACGCGTATTGCCATCATTCATGACAAACAGCAGTACGGCGAAGGCCTGGCGCGCTCCGTGCAGGACGGCCTGAAAAAAGGCGGCGCGAACATCGTCTTCTTCGACGGCATTACCGCCGGTGAGAAAGACTTCTCCGCGCTGATCGCCCGTCTGCAAAAAGAGAATATCGACTTCGTTTACTACGGCGGCTACTACCCGGAAATGGGCCAGATGCTGCGCCAGGCGCGTGCCACCGGCCTGAAAACCCAGTTTATGGGGCCAGAGGGCGTGGGTAACGCCTCCCTGTCAAACATCGCCGGGGATTCTGCCGAAGGCATGCTGGTCACGATGCCAAAACGCTATGACCAGGATCCGGCCAACAAGGCTATCGTAGAGGCGCTCAAGGCGCAGAAGAAAGATCCGAGCGGTCCGTACGTCTGGATCACCTACGCGGCCGTGCAGTCTCTGGCGACCGCGCTGGAGCGTACCGGCAGCAAAGAGCCGCTGGATCTGGTGAAAGATTTAAAAGCACACGGGGCGAACACCGTGATTGGGCCGCTGAACTGGGATGAGAAAGGCGATCTGAAGGGATTTGAATTTGGTGTCTTTAAGTGGCACGCCGACGGTTCGTCCTCGGCCGCCAAATAACTATCCCACCGCCCGGCTCACCGGGCGGGTATAAAAAGGTTTGCATATGTCCGAGCAGTTTCTCTATTTCCTGCAGCAGATGTTTAACGGCGTTACGCTGGGAAGCACCTACGCGCTGATCGCCATCGGCTACACGATGGTTTACGGCATTATCGGCATGATCAACTTCGCCCACGGCGAGGTGTACATGATCGGTAGCTACGTCTCCTTTATGATCATTGCCGCCCTGATGATGATGGGCATCGACAGCAGCTGGCTGCTGGTCGCCGCCGGGTTTGTCGGCGCGATTGTGATTGCCAGCGCCTACGGCTGGAGCATCGAACGCGTGGCCTACCGGCCCGTGCGAAGTTCAAAACGCCTGATTGCGCTGATCTCCGCCATCGGGATGTCCATCTTCCTGCAAAACTACGTCAGCCTGACCGAAGGCTCGCGCGACGTGGCGCTGCCAAGCCTGTTTAACGGCCAGTGGATTGTGGGGGCCAGCGAGAACTTCTCTGCCTCTATCACCACCATGCAGCTGGTTATCTGGGTTGTGACCTTCCTGGCAATGCTGGCTCTGACTATTTTCATCCGCTACTCCCGTATGGGGCGCGCCTGCCGCGCCTGCGCGGAAGACCTGAAGATGGCGAGCCTGCTCGGCATCAACACCGACCGCGTGATTGCCCTGACCTTCGTGATTGGCGCCGCGATGGCGGCGGTGGCAGGCGTACTGCTCGGCCAGTTCTATGGCGTGATTAACCCGTACATCGGCTTTATGGCCGGGATGAAAGCCTTCACCGCCGCGGTACTGGGCGGTATCGGCAGTATTCCGGGCGCGATGATCGGCGGCCTGATCCTGGGCGTGGCGGAAGCGCTCTCCTCGGCGTACCTGAGCACAGAATATAAAGACGTGGTGTCGTTTGCCCTGCTGATTCTGGTTCTGCTGGTGATGCCTACCGGTATTCTGGGCCGTCCGGAGGTAGAGAAAGTATGAAACCGATGCATTTTGCAATGGCGCTGCTCTCTGCCGCCATGTTCTTCGTGCTGGCGGGCATCTTTATGGGCGTCCAGTTAGAGCTGGACGGCACTAAGCTGGTGGTCGACACCGCCGCTGATATTCGCTGGCAGTGGGTGTTTATCGGCACGGCCGTGGTATTCCTGTTCCAGCTGCTGCGCCCGGTCTTCCAGAAGACGCTGAAAAACGTCTCCGGGCCGAAATTCGTGCTGCCCGCTATCGACGGTACGACCGTGAAGCAGAAGCTGTTCCTCGTGGCGCTGCTGGTGGCCGCCGTGGCGTGGCCGTTTGTGGTATCGCGCGGGACCGTGGATATCGCCACCCTGACCATGATCTACGTGATTCTGGGTCTCGGTCTGAACGTGGTGGTGGGGCTTTCCGGCCTGCTGGTGCTGGGCTACGGCGGCTTCTACGCCATCGGTGCCTACACCTTCGCGCTGCTGAACCACTATTACGGCCTCGGCTTCTGGACCTGCCTGCCCCTGGCGGGGCTGGTCTCTGCCGCCGCGGGCTTCCTGCTCGGCTTCCCGGTGCTGCGCCTGCGCGGTGACTATCTGGCGATTGTGACCCTGGGCTTCGGCGAAATCGTCCGTATCCTGCTGCTCAACAATACCGAAGTGACCGGCGGCCCGAACGGTATCAGCCAGATCCCGAAACCGACCTTCTTCGGCCTGGAGTTCAGCCGTACGGCCCGCGAAGGCGGCTGGGATACCTTCAGCAACTTCTTTGGCATCAAGTACGATCCGTCCGACCGCGTGATCTGGCTCTATCTGGTGGCGCTGCTGCTGGTGGTGATTACCCTGTTCGTGATCAACCGTCTGCTGCGCATGCCGCTGGGCCGCGCGTGGGAAGCGCTGCGCGAAGATGAAATCGCCTGCCGCTCGCTGGGCCTGAACCCGACCCGCATCAAGCTGACCGCATTCACCATCAGCGCCGCGTTTGCCGGTTTCGCCGGTACGCTGTTTGCCGCGCGTCAGGGCTTCGTTAGCCCGGAATCCTTCACCTTTGCCGAATCGGCCTTCGTGCTGGCGATTGTGGTACTCGGCGGGATGGGCTCGCAGTTTGCCGTTATCCTCGCGGCCATCCTGCTGGTGGTCTCGCGCGAGCTGATGCGCGACTTTAACGAATACAGCATGCTGATGCTGGGTGGTTTGATGGTGCTGATGATGATCTGGCGTCCGCAGGGTCTGCTGCCGATGACCCGTCCACAGCTGAAGCTGAAGAACGGGCAAGCGAAAGGAGAGCAGGCATGAGCCAGCCATTATTATCCGTTAACGGTCTGATGATGCGTTTTGGCGGCCTGCTGGCGGTCAACAACGTGAATCTGGATCTGCACAAGAAAGAGATTGTCTCCCTGATTGGCCCGAACGGCGCGGGGAAAACCACGGTCTTCAACTGCCTGACCGGCTTCTACAAGCCGACGGGCGGCACCATCATGCTGCGCGACCAGCACCTGGAAGGGCTGCCGGGCCAGCAGATTGCCCGCATGGGCGTGGTGCGTACCTTCCAGCACGTGCGTCTGTTCCGCGAGATGACGGTAATTGAGAACCTGCTGGTGGCACAGCATCAGCAGCTGAAAACCGGGCTGTTCTCCGGCCTGCTGAAAACCCCGGCCTTCCGCCGCGCACAGGATGAAGCGCTTGACCGCGCCGCCACCTGGCTTGACCGAATTGGCCTGCTGCAGCACGCCAACCGTCAGGCGAGCAACCTGGCCTACGGCGATCAGCGTCGCCTGGAGATTGTGCGCTGCATGGTGACGCAGCCGGAAATCCTGATGCTCGACGAACCGGCGGCAGGCCTCAACCCGAAAGAGACCAAAGAGCTGGACGAGCTGATTGCCGAGCTGCGCGATCATCACGACACCACCATTCTGCTGATTGAGCATGACATGAAGCTGGTGATGGGCATTTCGGACCGTATCTACGTGGTAAACCAGGGCACGCCGCTGGCGAACGGCACGCCGGAAGAGATCCGCAACAACCCGGACGTGATCCGCGCATACCTTGGTGAGGCATAAGATGGAAAAAGCGATGTTAACGTTCGACAAGGTCAACGCGCACTACGGCAAGATCCAGGCGCTGCACGACGTCAGCCTGCACATCAATCAGGGCGAAATCGTCACCCTGATCGGGGCCAACGGCGCGGGTAAGACCACGCTGCTCGGCACCCTGTGCGGCGACCCGCGCGCCACCAGCGGGCGGATTGTGTTCGATGGTAAAGACATTACCGACTGGCAGACCGCCAAAATCATGCGTGAAGCGGTGGCGATTGTCCCGGAAGGGCGTCGCGTGTTTTCCCGCATGACGGTGGAAGAGAACCTGGCGATGGGCGGCTTCTTTGCTCACCGCGATGAATACCAGACCCGCATCAAGTGGGTGTACGAACTCTTCCCACGCTTGTGGGAGCGCCGCATCCAGCGTGCGGGCACCATGTCCGGCGGCGAGCAGCAGATGCTGGCGATTGGCCGCGCGCTGATGAGCCAGCCGCGTCTGCTGCTGCTGGATGAACCGTCGCTCGGTCTTGCGCCGATCATCATTCAGCAGATCTTCGACACCATTGAGCAGCTGCGCAAAGAGGGGATGACCATCTTCCTCGTCGAGCAGAACGCCAACCAGGCGCTGAAGCTGGCCGACCGTGGCTACGTGCTGGAGAACGGCCGCGTGGTGCTGGAGGATACCGGCGACGCGCTGCTGGCAAACGAGGCGGTGCGGAGCGCGTATTTGGGCGGTTAATTGCATTTCCCCCTCACCCTAACCCTCTCCCTCAAGGGAGAGGGAACCGATCGGTTTTCTCCCTCTCCCTGTGGGAGAGGGTCGGGGTGAGGGCACCAGACCGCACTCAACTACACCCCAACCCCTTCACACAACCATCATCCCCCTGACGCCTGGCTGTCACTTATCTGTAAACAAACAGTTATTTTTCTGTAATTCGAGCATGTCATGTTACCTCGCGAGCATAAAACGCGTGATATCGCGCATCCGGCACAATAAGAGAGATGACAATGACATCGTTACGACACACAGCTTTGGGTCTGGCAATGGGTCTGGCTTTTGCGACGAACGCAATGGCTGTGACCACCATTCCGTTCTGGCATTCCATGGAAGGGGAGTTGGGTAAAGAGGTTGACTCCCTGGCGCAGCGTTTCAACGACACCCACCCGGATTACAAAATTGTGCCGGTGTACAAAGGCAACTACGAGCAGAGCCTGAGCGCGGGCATTGCCGCCTTCCGTACCGGCAATGCGCCAGCCTTGTTACAGGTTTATGAAGTGGGCACCGCCACCATGATGGCCTCTAAAGCCATCAAGCCGGTGTATGAAGTGTTCAAAGAGGCGGGTATCAATTTTGACGAATCACAGTTCGTGCCGACCGTTTCCGGTTATTACACCGATTCCAAAACCGGCCACCTGCTGTCTCAGCCGTTTAACAGCTCTACGCCGGTGCTGTACTACAACAAAGATGCCTTCAAAAAAGCCGGTTTAGACCCGGAGCAGCCGCCAAAAACCTGGCAGGATCTGGCCGAATACACCGCGAAGCTGAAAGCGGCGGGGATGAAGTGCGGTTATGCCAGCGGCTGGCAGGGCTGGATCCAGATTGAAAACTTCAGCGCCTGGCACGGCCTGCCGGTTGCGACCAAAAACAACGGCTTCGACGGCACCGATGCGGTGCTGGAGTTCAACAAGCCGGAGCAGGTGAAGCACATCGCCCTGCTGGAAGAACTCAACAAGAAGGGCGACTTCAGCTACTTCGGGCGTAAAGACGAATCCACCGAGAAGTTCTACAACGGTGACTGCGCCATTACCACCGCATCGTCCGGCTCGCTGGCGGATATCCGTCACTACGCCAAATTTAACTACGGCGTGGGCATGATGCCGTACGACGCCGACGTGAAGGGCGCGCCGCAGAACGCCATCATCGGCGGAGCGAGCCTGTGGGTCATGCAGGGCAAAGACAACGGCACCTACAAAGGTGTAGCCGAGTTCCTCGACTTCCTGGCGAAGCCTGAAAATGCTGCCGAGTGGCACCAGAAGACCGGCTACCTGCCGATCACCAAAGCCGCGTATGACCTGACCCGCGAGCAGGGCTTCTACAGCAAGAACCCAGGGGCGGACATTGCGACGCGCCAGATGCTGAACAAGCCGCCGTTGCCGTTCACCAAGGGCCTGCGTCTGGGCAACATGCCGCAGATCCGCACCATCGTTGATGAAGAGCTGGAAAGCGTGTGGACCGGGAAGAAAACGCCACAGCAGGCGCTGGATTCAGCGGTAGAGCGCGGGAATCAGCTGCTGCGCCGCTTTGAGCAGTCGACCAAATCGTAAAAAAATGCCCGGTGGCGCTTCGCTTACCGGGCCTACGATGTGCCCCATGTAGGCCGGGTAAGGCGTAGCCGCCACCCGGCATTGTTCAGGAACCAAATCTCCATGTCATCATCCCGTCCGGTGTTCCGTTCCCGCTGGCTGCCGTACCTGCTGGTCGCGCCGCAGCTGGTCATCACCGTTATTTTCTTTATCTGGCCTGCGGGCGAAGCGCTGTGGTACTCGGTACAAAGCGTCGATCCGTTCGGGCTTTCCAGCCAGTTTGTTGGCCTGGATAACTTCGCTGCCCTGTGGCATGACAGCTACTACCTGGACTCCTTCTGGACGACGATGAAGTTCAGCGCCCTGGTGACCGTCAGCGGCCTTTTAGCCTCGCTGTTCTTCGCCGCGCTGGTGGACTACGTGGTGCGCGGCAGTCGTATTTATCAAACGCTGATGCTGCTGCCGTACGCCGTGGCTCCCGCCGTCGCCGCCGTATTGTGGATCTTCCTGTTTAATCCGGGGCGCGGGCTGATTACCCACTTCCTGGCCGAACTGGGCTACGACTGGAACCACGCCCAGAACAGCGGCCAGGCGATGTTCCTGGTAGTGTTTGCCTCGGTGTGGAAGCAGATCAGCTACAACTTCCTGTTCTTCTTTGCCGCGCTGCAGTCCATCCCGCGCTCGCTGGTGGAAGCGGCGGCGATTGACGGCGCAGGGCCGGTTCGCCGCTTCTTCAGGCTGTCGCTGCCGCTGATCGCCCCGGTGAGTTTTTTTCTGCTGGTGGTCAACCTCGTGTACGCCTTCTTCGACACCTTCCCGGTGATCGACGCGGCGACCGCAGGCGGACCGGTGCAGGCGACAACGACGCTGATCTACAAGATCTACCGCGAAGGCTTTGCGGGGTTGGATCTCTCCGCTTCTGCCGCGCAGTCGGTGGTGCTGATGTTCCTCGTCATCATCCTCACGGTGGTGCAGTTCCGCTATGTCGAAAGTAAGGTGCGCTACCAATGATTGAGAACCGTCGCGGGCTGACGATTTTCAGCCATACCATGCTGATTTTAGGGATTATCGTCATCCTCTTCCCGCTGTACGTGGCGTTTGTCGCCGCCACGCTGGACACCAAAGCGGTGTTCGACACGCCGATGACGCTGATCCCAGGCACTCATCTTTTCGAGAACATGAAGACCATCTGGACACAGGGTGTGGGCGCCAACAGCGCGCCGTTCTGGCTGATGATGCTCAACAGCTTCATCATGGCGTTTGGCATCACCGTCGGCAAAATTACGGTGTCGATGCTCTCGGCCTTCACCATCGTCTGGTTCCGCTTTCCGCTGCGTAACCTCTTCTTCTGGATGATCTTCATTACCCTGATGCTGCCGGTGGAGGTGCGTATCTTCCCGACGGTGGAGGTGATCGCCAACCTGAAAATGCTCGACAGCTACGCGGGCTTGACCCTGCCGCTGATGGCCTCGGCGACCGCGACCTTCCTGTTCCGCCAGTTCTTTATGACCCTGCCGGACGAGCTGATTGAAGCGGCGCGCATCGACGGCGCGTCGCCGATGCGCTTTTTCCGCGACATCGTGCTGCCGCTGTCGAAAACCAACCTCGCGGCGCTGTTTGTGATCACCTTTATCTACGGCTGGAATCAGTACCTGTGGCCGCTACTGATTATTCAGGACGTCAACCTCGGCACCGCCGTGGCGGGCATCAAAGGCATGATTGCCACCGGTGAAGGCACCACTCTCTGGAACCAGGTGATGGCGGCGATGCTGCTCACCCTTATCCCACCCGTAGTCATTGTTTTAGCCATGCAGCGTGCGTTTGTCCGTGGCCTGGTCGATAGCGAGAAATAAGATGGCAGGTTTAAAACTTCAGGCAGTAACCAAAAGCTGGGATGGTAAAACCCAGGTGATTCAGCCGCTGACGCTCGACGTGGCGGACGGGGAATTTATCGTGATGGTCGGCCCGTCCGGCTGCGGCAAATCCACGCTGCTGCGCATGGTGGCGGGGCTGGAGCGCGTGACGTCCGGGGATATCTGGATTGACCGCCAGCGCGTCACCGAAATGGAGCCGAAAGACAGAGGCATCGCGATGGTGTTCCAGAACTACGCCCTCTATCCGCACATGAGCGTGGAAGAGAACATGGCCTGGGGGCTGAAAATCCGCGGCATGGGCAAAGGCCATATCGACGAGCGCGTGAAAGAGGCGGCGCGCATTCTCGAGCTGGACGGCCTGCTGAAGCGCCGCCCGCGCGAGCTCTCCGGCGGCCAGCGCCAGCGCGTGGCGATGGGGCGCGCCATCGTGCGCGATCCGGCGGTATTCCTGTTCGACGAACCGCTCTCTAACCTCGACGCCAAGCTGCGCGTGCAGATGCGTCTTGAGCTGCAGCAGCTGCACCGTCGTCTGAAAACCACCTCCCTGTACGTGACCCACGATCAGGTCGAAGCCATGACCCTCGCCCAGCGCGTGATGGTGATGAACAAAGGCATCGCCGAGCAGATTGGCACCCCGGTGGAGGTGTATGAGAAACCGGCTACCCGCTTTGTGGCGAGCTTTATCGGCAGCCCGGCAATGAACCTGCTGGAAGGACGGATCAGCAGCGCGGGCACCCACTTTGAACTGGAAAGCGGGATGGCATTGCCCATCAACTGGTACTATCGTGGCTACGCCGGGCGTAAGATGACGCTCGGTATCCGCCCGGAGCATATCGGTTTAACCTCTCAGGCGGACGGCGGCGTGCCGCTGGTGATGGACACGCTGGAGATGTTGGGTGCAGATAACCTGGCGCACGGACGCTGGGGTGAGCAAAAAATAGTGGTGCGTTTAGCGCATCAGGAACGCCCGAAAGCAGGCAGCACGCTGTGGCTGCACCTGCCGGAAAATCACCTGCACTTCTTTGACGGTGAAACAGGACAACGAGTATGAGCAACTGGCCTTATCCCCACATCGTCGCCCACCGGGGCGGCGGTAAGCTGGCGCCGGAAAATACCCTGGCGGCGATTGACGTTGGCGCGCGCTACGGCCACACGATGATCGAGTTCGACGCCAAGCTGTCGAAAGACGGCGAAATTTTCCTGCTGCATGACGATAACCTCGAACGCACCAGCAACGGCTGGGGCGTGGCGGGTGAACTGCCGTGGCGCGATCTGCTGAAGGTAGATGCCGGAAGCTGGTACAGCGGCGAGTTCAAAGGCGAACCGCTGCCGCTGCTGGCGGAAGTGGCGGATCGCTGTCGCCAGCACGGTATGATGGCCAATATCGAAATCAAACCGACCACCGGCACCGGGCCGCTGACGGGCAAAGTCATCGCGCTGGCCGCGCGTGAGCTGTGGGAAGGGATGACGGCACCGTTGCTGTCGTCGTTTGAAATCGACGCGCTGGAAGCGGCACAGGCGGCCGTGCCGGCGCTGCCGCGTGGGCTGCTGCTGGACGAGTGGCGCGAGGACTGGCACGAGCTGACGACACGCTTAGCTTGCGTTTCAATTCATCTCAATCACAAGCTGCTGGATGAGGCGCGGGTGAAGATGTTGAAAGCGGCGGGTCTGCATATTCTGGTGTATACCGTTAACAAACCCCAGCGTGCAGCCGAACTGCTGCGCTGGGGCGTGGACAGCATTTGTACCGATGCGATTGACCGCATCGGCCCGAACTTTAGTTCTGCGGATTAAGCATACCGCCGTTCGACTGCGGCAGCAGCATATGCTGCTGGCCGCTGTTCAGGGTTGAACCCCCGCCTAACATCCCGCCGTTTTTATTCGGCAGCGGCTGCTCGCGCACCTGACCCTGCTGGATGCGCTGAGTGTTGGCGTTCATCTGGTTTTGCAGGCTCTGCTGCTGCATCTGGGTTTGCGTTTTCAACTGTTGATTAAGCATCCCTTTCTGCTGCTGTTGCTGGCTCATCATCTCCGTTTGCATCCGCTGCTGGCTGGGAATGACGTAACCCTGCTGGTTAGGGTTGTTCATCGTATTGAGTGGCTGTGCGAGCGCGGCAAAGGGAAGCAGTGCCGTAAGAATCATCAAGCGTTTCATTGTCATCTCCTCCTTTTGAGGTTTCTCTTAAGTTTACCCCGATTTCACCATGACGATGATTTTTTAGGAGTTGTGAACCAGGCTTAAGCGGGGAGTATGGACCCCATCACCTGGAGAACAATAATGATGAAACCAACGTTTTTGCGCTGGGTAGCGATCGCCGCGCTGATGGCAGGCGGCACATTTAGCGTGGCGGCCAACCCGCCCGCGGCGCCTCCCGTCTCCTACGGCGTGGAGGAAGACGTTTTCCATCCCGTGCGGGCGACGCATGGCATGGTGGCCTCGGTTGACGCGCTGGCAACCCAGGTAGGCGTCGATATTCTCAAACAGGGCGGTAACGCGGTGGATGCGGCGGTTGCGGTCGGGTACGCGCTGGCGGTCACGCATCCGCAGGCGGGTAACCTCGGCGGCGGCGGGTTTATGATGCTGCGTACCAAAGACGGGAAAACCACCGCCATCGACTTTCGTGAGATGGCACCGAATCAGGCCTCCCGCGATATGTTCCTTGACGAGCAGGGCAACCCGGACAGCAAGAAATCCCTGACCTCGCACCTCGCCTCCGGCACGCCGGGCACCGTTGCGGGCTTCTCGCTGGCGCTGGAAAAATACGGCACGCTGCCGCTGAACAAAGTGGTGCAGCCTGCCATCAAGCTGGCGCGCGACGGTTTTGTGGTCAATGACGCGCTCGCGGACGATCTCAAAACCTACGGCAGTGAAGTCATTCCGAATCACGAAAACAGTAAGGCCATCTTCTGGAAAGACGGCGAGCCGCTGAAGAAGGGCGATAAGCTGGTGCAGAAGAACCTGGCGACCAGCCTGGAGCGGATTGCGGAACACGGCCCGGATGCCTTCTATAAAGGCGCGATTGCTGACCAGATTGCCGATGAAATGCAAAAGAACGGTGGGCTAATCACCAAAGCGGATCTGGCGGAGTACAAAGCGGTGGAGCGCGAACCGATTAGCGGCACCTATCGCGGCTACGAGGTCTTCTCCATGCCGCCGCCGTCTTCCGGGGGCATTCACATCGTGCAGATCCTCAACATTCTAGAAAACTTTGATATGCACAAGTTTGGCTTCGGCAGCGCGGACGCCATGCAGGTGATGGCGGAAGCGGAAAAACGTGCCTACGCCGACCGCTCGGAGTACCTCGGCGACCCGGACTTCGTGAAGGTACCGTGGCAGGCGCTGACCAACAAAGCCTATGCCAAATCCCTGGCCGACCAGATCGACATCAACAAGGCGAAGCCGTCGAGCGAGATCCGCCCCGGCAAGCTGGCGCCTTATGAAAGCAACCAGACCACCCACTTCTCGGTGGTGGATAAAGACGGCAATGCGGTGGCGGTGACCTATACGCTGAATACCACCTTTGGTACCGGGATTGTGGCGGGCAACAGCGGCATTCTGCTGAACAACGAGATGGATGACTTTTCCGCCAAGCCGGGCGTGCCGAACGTTTACGGGCTGGTAGGCGGTGATGCAAACGCCGTCGGGCCGAAGAAGCGTCCGCTCTCGTCCATGTCGCCTACCATCGTGGTGAAAGACGGAAAAACCTGGCTGGTAACCGGCAGCCCGGGCGGGAGTCGAATTATTACCACCGTGCTGCAGATGGTGGTGAACAGCATCGACTTTGGGATGAACGTAGCCGAAGCGACCAACGCCCCGCGTTTCCACCACCAGTGGCTGCCGGACGAGCTGCGCGTCGAGAAGGGCTTTAGCCCGGATACCATTAAGCTGCTTGAACAGCGCGGGCAAAAAGTGGCGGTGAAAGAGGCGATGGGCAGCACCCAGAGCATTATGGTGGGGCCGGACGGGGCGCTGTTTGGGGCATCGGATCCACGTTCGGTGGATGATTTGACGGCGGGATATTAACGTATTGCCCGGTGGCGCTGCGCTTACCGGGCCTACAACTGCACGAACGTAGGCCGGGTAAGGCGAAGCCGCCACCCGGCAAATAACTACTTCATTCTCGCCATATAATACGCATCCACATACTCGCCGTTGCGCAGGGCAAATTTCCTGCCGGTGCCTTCGATTTCAAAACCAAACTTCCGGTACAGCGCCAGTGCAGCAGGGTTATCGGCAAAAACCGTTAACTCGATACGTTCGATGCGCATCCAGTTATCGCACAGGTTGATCATCTCGCGCATGAGCGCGCTCCCCACGCCGCGCCCCTGGGCGTGCGCCGCAACGCTGATACCAAAGGTTGCTACATGGCTGCGTCGCGGGCTGGCTTCTACCTGCAGCGCCAGGTCACCGACGATGTTTTCATCGATGCAGGCGACCAGACGTTTTTGGCCAGGTTTAGGATGAAGCCGCTCTTGCCAGTGTTCAAGGGAAGGATGAGGTAGCTGTAGCGTGTCGTGATACACCCCAGGATGCATATAGTTCTGGCGTAAAGCTTCGGCATCTTTCGGTTCTGCGTGGCGTATCACTATCTCACTCATTCCTTGTTCCTCAGTCAGTTAACTCTCCCTTCCAACATCAATGACTTTAAAATTTGAGTCAACCGCTATTTTTTGCAAAAAGAAGTGGACAAGTGCGAATGAGAATGATTATTATTGCTCTGCATTCAGGAAGACCGCTACGGGAACCTGAAAGCACGACATTGCTCACATTGCTTCCAGTATTACTTTAGCCAGCGTTTCGCTGGCTTTTTTTTGCTTATTATTTGGCAAGCTCGCACGCTTCAGGAGCGTCAGCGGTGCTGTCCTTGATCAGGCCAACGACGTTGTTCTTTTCGATAGCGGCAGGCAGCATCTCCGCAATACCGGAAAACATCCCCCCTTTTTTGACGGCCAGCGCCCGGTAGGAAAGCGTTCCCGTTACCTCACCGTTTTCGCAGATTTCAATGGCATCGCTGTGGCATTCGCCAATCACGGCCCCGTCAATAATCAGCTCGCGGCAGGTGATATTTCCCTCAACCCGTCCCCCGCGCATGATTTTGATCAGACTCTGTTCAGAGGCAATATTGCCGATGAGCTCACCGTGCACATAGACGTGACCCGTCGAAACGATATTGCCTTCAACGCGGACGTCGTTGGCAATCACCGTGGTGCCGTGCTTCTCGGTGGCGGTAGGTTCTTTTTCCATGACAGGAGCCGGGGAAAGGGCAGTTGGCACCTTGATTTCATTAATTTTATTCTTTTTAAACATAACATTACCCAGGTTGATAAGCAGGGGAAGAGTGAAAGCCAATAAAGAGAATGCTGCGAAGAGCCATGCGAGTTGACGGGCGGCGAAGCACCAGGCGGCAAGCGAAAGCAACCAGAAGAGAAGCGCACTGTTTAAGGCGAGATATTTCTTTTCCATAGAAATGGGCGCGACTCCATTCGCGAGCATAGATTTGACCTTCACCTTATCGTGGTTTTTAGCGGCAGGGTCAAGGCAAGTGCCGCCATTTTAGGATTCTTTTGGGCAACTTTATCGCTATAGTGAAAACAGAAACCTGATCAAAAAGGACGGAACCATGACCCTGAACTGTGCGTTTATCGGCTTTGGTAAAAGCACCACCCGCTATCACCTACCCTATGTTCTCAACCGTAAAGACAGCTGGCACGTCGCCCATATCTACAGACGCAGTGCGAAGCCGGAAGAGCAGTCTCCGCAGTATTCCCACATTCATTTCACCGGCGATCTGAACGAGGTGCTTCACGATCCGCAGGTGAATCTGATCATTGTCTGCACCCACGCCGACAGCCACTTCGACTACGCGAAGCGCGCGCTGGAAGCGGGCAAAAACGTGCTGGTGGAAAAGCCATTCACCCCGACCATCGCCGAAGCGAAGGAACTGTTTGCGCTGGCGAAGAGCAAAGGGCTGACCGTTACGCCGTATCAGAACCGCCGTTTTGACAGCTGCTTCCTGACGGCGAAAAAGGCGATTGAGAGCGGCAAGCTCGGCGACATCGTGGAAATTGAAAGCCACTTCGACTACTACCGTCCGGTCGCGCAAACCCAGCCCGGCCTGCCGCAGGACGGCTCGTTCTATGGTCTGGGCGTGCACACCATGGACCAGATCATCTCCCTGTTTGGTCGCCCGGACCGCGTGGCGTACGACATCCGCAGCCTGCGCAACAAAGCCAACCCGGACGACACCTTCGAAGCGCAGCTGTTCTATGGCGACCTGAAAGCCATCGTCAAAACCAGCCACCTGGTGAAAATCGACTATCCCAGGTTTATCGTTCACGGCACCAAAGGCTCGTTTATCAAGTACGGCATCGACCAGCAGGAGACCAGCCTGAAGGCCAACATCATGCCGGGCGAACCGGGCTTTGCGGCGGATGATTCCGTAGGCGTGCTGGAGTATGTGAAGGCAGATGGCACAACAGTAAAAGAAGAACTCAAGCCGGAAACAGGCGACTATGGCCGCGTTTACGATGCGCTGTATGAAACGCTCACCACGGGTACGCCGAATTACGTCAAGGAATCTGACGTTCTGACCAACCTGGAAATCCTTGAACGGGCCTTCGAGCAGGCTTCTCCTGCCACGGTAACCCTCGCCAAATAAGCAAAAACGGCTCCTTTGTGCTTGTTCATAATTTTTGAACAGAGGAGTCAATTTTCACCCTCTATGATCCCAGGCGGTTTGCGTCCACACTTACTCCATCGAAACGAACTGAGGGTGAAAACAATGATCTACTTACGCAAAGCAAACGAACGTGGTCACGCAAATCATGGCTGGCTGGACTCATGGCATTCATTCTCGTTTGCCGACTACTACGACCCGAACTTTATGGGCTTCTCCGCACTGCGCGTGATTAACGACGACGTGATTGATGCAGGCCAGGGCTTCGGTACCCACCCGCACAAGGACATGGAAATCCTGACTTATGTGCTCGAAGGTGCCGTGGCGCACAAAGACAGCATGGGTAACGAAGAGCAGGTTCCGGCGGGTGAGTTCCAGATTATGAGTGCGGGCACCGGGGTGCGTCACTCTGAGTACAACCCGAGCAAAACGGAAAAACTGCACCTGTATCAAATCTGGATCATTCCAGAAGAGACCGGCATCGCGCCGCGCTACGAGCAGCGCCGCTTCGACGCCAAACAGGGCAAACAGCTGGTGCTGTCCCCGGATGCGCGTGAAGGTTCCCTGAAAGTGCATCAGGATATGGAGCTCTACCGCTGGGCGCTGGCAAAAGACGAACAGTCCGTGCATCAGATTGCCGCCAACCGCCGCGTCTGGATCCAGGTGGTGAAAGGTGACGTGTCCATCAACGGCACCAAAGCCACCACCGCCGATGGTCTGGCCATCTGGGATGAGCAGGCGCTCTCCGTGCATGCCGACAGCGAAAGCGAAATCCTGCTGTTTGACCTGCCGCCGGTATAAATAATTACTCAACCTTCCCTTTAAACGGGGAAGGTTGAGCTTTGTCCGTGATAAACTGAGAAAATCTCTCACTTCAAGATTTCTCAGGACGATGAAAAAGAAACGCCCCGTACTTCAGGATGTCGCCGATCGCGTCGGTGTGACCAAAATGACGGTCAGCCGTTTTTTACGTAACCCGGAACAGGTTTCCGTGGCGTTACGTGGCAAGATTGCCGCTGCCCTTGATGAACTGGGTTATATTCCCAACCGCGCACCCGATATTCTCTCCAATGCGACCAGCCGTGCGGTGGGCGTCCTGCTTCCTTCTTTGACCAACCAGGTTTTCGCCGAAGTATTACGTGGAATCGAAAGCGTGACCGATGCCTTTGGCTATCAGACCATGCTCGCGCACTACGGGTACAAGCCGGAACTGGAAGAGGAACGTCTTGAATCGATGCTTTCCTGGAACATCGACGGCCTGATTTTAACGGAACGTACCCACACTGCCCGCACGCTCAAAATGATTGAAGTGGCCGGTATCCCGGTGGTGGAACTGATGGACAGCCAGTCGCCGTGCCTCGATATCGCCGTTGGGTTCGATAACTTTGAAGCGGCGCGTCAGATGACGGCGGCGATCATTGCGCGCGGTCATCGCCACATTGCCTATCTGGGTGCACGCCTTGATGAACGTACTATCATCAAACAGAAGGGATACGAGCAGGCGATGCTCGACGCCGGTTTAACCCCGTACAGCGTGATGGTGGAGCAATCCTCGTCCTACACCTCGGGTATTGAGCTGATGCGTCAGGCGCGACGCGAGTATCCGCAACTGGACGGTATTTTCTGTACCAACGATGACCTTGCGGTCGGCGCGGCGTTTGAGTGCCAGCGTCTGGGGCTGAAGATCCCCGACGATATGGCGATTGCCGGTTTCCACGGCCACGACATCGGCCAGGTGATGGAGCCGCGTCTGGCGAGCGTCCTGACCCCGCGTGAACGTATGGGCCGCATTGGCGCAGAACGCCTGCTGGCGCGCATTCGTGGTGAGGCAGTTACCCCTAAAATGTTAGATTTAGGTTTCACCTTGTCACCGGGTGGATCTATTTAATCCGACAAATTTGAAGTAGCTCACACTTATTCACTTCGCGCACGTTTGGATATTGCTTCTCTTTTGCCCCGGCAGGACAATGTTACCGATAACTGTTACCCGTAACAATTGACTGAGGGACACCCTTTGAGCACGACTAATCACGATCACCACGTTTACGTCCTGATGGGCGTGTCCGGTAGCGGTAAATCTGCCGTGGCGAGCGAAGTGGCGCATCAACTTCAGGCTGCGTTTCTTGATGGCGACTTCCTCCATCCGCGCAGCAATATCATGAAAATGGCCTCCGGCGAGCCGCTGAACGACGACGACCGCAAACCGTGGCTGCAGGCGCTGAACGATGCCGCCTTTGCGATGCAGCGTACTAACAAAGTCTCCCTGATCGTCTGCTCCGCGCTGAAAAAAACCTACCGCGACCTGCTGCGCGACGGTAACCCGAACCTCTCCTTCATCTATCTGAAGGGCGATTTCGAGGTGATTGAAAGCCGTCTGAAGGCGCGTAAAGGTCACTTCTTCAAAACCCAGATGCTGGTTACGCAGTTCGAAGCGCTGCAGGAGCCGGGTGCGGATGAGCAGGACGTCTTAGTGGTTGATATCGATCAGTCACTGGAAGGTGTTGTCGCCAGCACCATCGAGGTCATTAATAAAAGGCAGTAAGTTTTGAGTACATTAACGCTTGTTTTGACAGCAGTGGGTTCCGTATTACTGCTGCTGTTTCTCGTGATGAAGGCGCGTATGCATGCCTTCGTTGCTTTGATGGTGGTTTCTATTGGTGCAGGTCTCTTTTCCGGTATGCCGCTCGATAAGATCGCCGCGACGATGGAAAAAGGGATGGGTGGCACGCTGGGTTTCCTGGCGATTGTGGTCGCGCTCGGCGCGATGTTTGGCAAGATTTTGCACGAGACGGGCGCGGTCGATCAGATTGCCGTCAAGATGCTGAAATCCTTCGGCCACAGCCGCGCGCACTACGCGATTGGTCTGGCTGGCCTGATTTGCGCGCTGCCGCTGTTCTTCGAAGTGGCGGTAGTGCTGCTGATTAGCGTCGCGTTCTCGATGGCACGCCATACCGGCACTAACCTCGTGAAGCTGGTCATTCCGCTGTTTGCGGGCGTGGCGGCGGCCGCGGCGTTCCTGCTGCCGGGGCCTGCGCCGATGCTGCTGGCCTCCCAGATGCACGCTGACTTTGGCTGGATGATCCTCATTGGCCTCTGCGCCGCGATCCCGGGGATGATTATCGCCGGTCCGCTGTGGGGTAACTTCATCAGCCGCTACGTTGAGCTGCACATTCCTGATGACATCACCGAGCCGCACCTGGGCGAGGGCAAAATGCCGTCCTTCGGCTTCAGCCTGTCGCTGATCCTGCTCCCGCTGGTGCTGGTTGGCCTGAAAACCATCGCCGCGCGCTTTGTGCCGGTCGGTTCCAGCGCTTACGAGTGGTTTGAGTTCATCGGCCACCCGTTCACGGCGATTCTGGTGGCCTGTCTGGTGGCGATTTACGGCCTGGCAATGCGTCAGGGGATGCCGAAAGACCGCGTGATGGAGATTTGCGGTGCCGCGCTGCAGCCTGCGGGTATCATCCTGCTGGTGATCGGTGCCGGTGGCGTGTTCAAGCAGGTGCTGGTGGATTCCGGCGTGGGCCCGGCTCTGGGTGAAGCGCTGACCGGGATGGGTCTGCCGATTGCGGTCACCTGCTTCGTGCTGGCGGCGGCGGTGCGTATCATCCAGGGGTCCGCAACCGTGGCGTGCTTAACTGCGGTGGGCCTGGTGATGCCGGTGATTGAACAGCTGAACTACTCCGGTGCGCAGATGGCGGCGCTGTCTATCTGTATCGCGGGCGGTTCGATTGTTGTCTCCCACGTGAACGACGCAGGCTTCTGGCTGTTCGGTAAATTTACCGGCGCGACCGAAGCGCAAACCCTGAAAACCTGGACGCTGATGGAAACCATCCTCGGCACGACGGGTGCGATTGTCGGGATGATTGCGTTTACTCTGCTGAGCTAACGGTTTTTCTCCCTCTCCCTGTGGGAGAGGGAGAAAACAGGAGTGACTTGTAGGTCGGGTAAGGCAAAGCCGCCACCCGACAAACATACGGCCTCTGCGGCCTGTTGCCCTCACCCCAACCCTCTCCCACGGGGAGAGGGGCAAACACTAAAAACGGCAATCGAAGATTGCCGTTTTGCTTTTACCTACCCCTTCATCCATGCCCGGATCCCGTCCAGGAACATCTGCGTCGCCATCATCACCAGAATCAGCCCCATCAGGCGCTCCAGGGCGTTCACCCCTTTTTCGCCCAGCAGGCGCAGGAACAGTGACGACTGCAGCAGGATGATAAACGTCCCGCCCCAGGCAATCAGCAGGGCAATCACCAGGTGGCTCATCTGATTCGGGTACTGGTGCGACAACAGCATTAGCGTCGCCAGAATCGTTGGCCCGGCAACCAGCGGGATCGCCAGCGGCACGATGAACGGCTCTTCACCCGCTGGCAGGCCGCTGCTGCTGCCTTCCGCGCTCGGGAAAATCATTTTGATGGCAATCAGGAAAAGAATAATCCCGCCGGAAATGGAGACCGTTTCGGCGCGCAGGTTCAGGAACGCGAGAATTTTTTCCCCGGCAAACAGGAAGATAAACATCACCAGCAGGGCGATGAGCAGCTCGCGGATCATGATCGCCCGACGGCGCTTCGGCTCGGTGTGCTTTAACACCGACATGAAGATCGGCAGGTTTCCCAGTGGATCCATTATCAGGATCAATAAAACCGCCGCGGAAATGATTTCACTCATGTAAATTATCCCTGAAACTCTCTATGGTTATTATGATAATTAGCTGTATTTCTGATTGCCGGGCAATCATCGATTAATTTCGCTTGCGACTTTGGCAGCATTTTGTAATGTGAAGCATATCCCAGTTCAATACTGGCTTGCACAATCAGCACACACCCTCAGCAGGAAAAAAATGCTATGAAAAACGTTGGTTTTATCGGCTGGCGCGGTATGGTCGGCTCTGTACTCATGCAACGCATGGTTGAAGAGCGCGATTTCGACGCTATCCGCCCGGTCTTCTTCTCCACTTCCCAGCTCGGCCAGGCTGCTCCGTCCTTTGGTGGTACCACAGGCACGTTGCAGGATGCTTACGATCTGGAAGCGCTGAAGGCACTCGACATTATTGTGACGTGCCAGGGCGGCGATTATACCAACGAAATCTATCCAAAGCTGCGTGAAAGCGGCTGGCAGGGTTACTGGATTGACGCGGCCTCTTCGCTGCGCATGAAGGACGATGCCATCATCATTCTCGACCCGGTTAACCAGGGCGTGATCACCGACGGCCTGAACAACGGCGTGAAAACCTTTGTTGGCGGCAACTGTACCGTCAGCCTGATGCTGATGTCCCTCGGCGGCCTGTTCGCGCAGGATTTGGTGGAGTGGGTCTCAGTGGCGACCTACCAGGCCGCGTCCGGCGGTGGCGCGCGTCACATGCGCGAGCTGCTGACCCAGATGGGCCAGTTGCACCAGAGCGTAGCGACCGAGCTGGCAAACCCGGCGTCCGCGATCCTTGATATCGAGCGTAAGGTCACTCAGCTGACCCGCAGCGGCGAGCTGCCGGTGGACAACTTCGGCGTACCGCTGGCCGGTGGCCTGATCCCGTGGATCGACAAACAGCTGGATAACGGCCAGACCCGTGAAGAGTGGAAGGGCCAGGCTGAGACCAACAAAATCCTCGCGACCGAGAACACCATTCCGGTTGACGGCCTCTGTGTGCGTATCGGCGCGCTGCGCTGCCACAGCCAGGCTTTCACCCTTAAACTGAAAAAAGATGTGTCTATTCCGACCGTGGAAGAGCTGCTGGCCGCACACAACCCGTGGGCGAAAGTGGTGCCAAACGATCGCGATATCACCATGCGCGAACTAACCCCGGCAGCCGTCACCGGCACGCTGACCACGCCGGTTGGCCGTCTGCGCAAGCTGAACATGGGGCCGGAGTACCTCTCCGCATTCACCGTCGGCGACCAGCTCCTGTGGGGGGCAGCCGAACCGCTGCGCCGCATGCTGCGCCAGCTGGCGTAATAATTTGTTAAATACCGGGGGTGATTTTCACCCCTTTTTTTTGCGTACTACATGGAGTAACACGCGGATGTCTTATTTTTTATCAGGAGTCATTTAGAGCGTTGGCTATGCTTTAAGGAAGAGTCATTTCTTACCTGAGGTTCGAACGGAGCAGAAAGGATGCACATATTTGTGCTGTCCCGTTCAGGTCACATTAAAAGTCGTCCCGGAGCGCGTAAAAAGGACGACATAAAAAACAGGATGAATACCATGTCCGATCGTGTGGATAGAGACGTGATTAATGCGCTTATTGCGGGTCATTTTGCTGACCCCTTTTCTGTGCTTGGGATGCACCGAACGGAGGCTGGACTGGAAGTTCGGGCGCTGTTGCCGGATGCCACAGAAGTTTGGGTGATTGAACCCAAAACCGGCCGCAAGGTCGGCAATCTGGAATGCCTCGATTCTCGTGGCTTCTTCTCGGGCGTGATGCCCCGTCGTAAAAACCCTTTTCGCTATCAGCTTGCCGTCATCTGGCACGGCCAGCAGAACCTGATTGACGACCCTTACAGCTTCGGCCCGCTCCTGAAAGAGATGGACGCTTGGCTGCTGTCCGAAGGGACTCACCTGCGGCCGTATGAAACGCTGGGCGCGCATGCCGATACCATGGACGGGATCACCGGCACGCGCTTTTCCGTGTGGGCACCGAATGCCCGGCGGGTTTCCGTTGTCGGGCAGTTCAACTATTGGGATGGCCGCCGTCATCCGATGCGCCTGCGCCGTGAAACCGGCATCTGGGAGCTGTTTATCCCCGGCGCGCAAAACGGCCAGCTCTATAAGTTCGAGATGATCGATGCCAACGGCAAGCTGCGCATTAAAGCTGACCCGTATGCCTTTGAAGCGCAGATGCGCCCGGATACCGCGTCGCTGATTTGTGGGCTGCCGGAGAAGGTCGTCCAGACGGAAGAACGCAAGCAGGCCAACCGCTTCGACGCGCCAATCTCCGTCTATGAGGTGCATCTCGGCTCCTGGCGTCGCCACACCGATAATAACTTCTGGCTCAGCTATCGTGAATTGGCCGATCAGCTGGTGCCGTACGCCAAATGGATGGGCTTTACTCACCTTGAGCTGCTGCCGGTTAATGAACACCCGTTCGACGGAAGCTGGGGCTACCAGCCTACCGGGTTGTATGCGCCAACGCGCCGCTTCGGCACGCGCGATGATTTCCGCTATTTCATCAATGCCGCGCATGCCGCCGGGCTGAACGTGATCCTCGACTGGGTGCCCGGCCACTTCCCGTCTGATGATTTCAGTTTGTCGGAATTTGACGGCACGAAGCTGTACGAGCACAGCGACCCGCGCGAAGGCTATCACCAGGACTGGAACACGCTGATCTATAACTACGGTCGCCGTGAAGTGACGAACTTCCTGGTAGGCAACGCGCTGTACTGGATCGAGCGTTTCGGTATTGATGCTCTGCGCGTCGATGCGGTGGCGTCGATGATCTACCGCGACTACAGCCGTAAAGAGGGGGAGTGGATCCCGAACGAGTATGGCGGCCGTGAAAATCTGGAAGCCATTGAGTTCCTGCGCAACACCAACCGCATTCTCGGCGAGCAGGTGGAAGGCGCGGTGACGATGGCGGAAGAGTCCACCGACTTCCCCGGCGTCTCTCGCCCTCCGTCAATGGGGGGCCTGGGCTTCTGGTACAAGTGGAACCTGGGCTGGATGCACGACACGCTCGACTACATGAAGCTCGACCCGGTTCACCGTCAGTATCACCACGACAAGCTCACCTTCGGGCTGCTCTACAACTACACCGAAAACTTCATGCTGCCGCTGTCGCATGATGAAGTGGTGCACGGCAAAAAATCCATTCTTGACCGCATGCCGGGCGACGCGTGGCAGAAGTTTGCCAACCTGCGCGCTTACTACGGCTGGATGTTCGCTTTCCCGGGCAAGAAACTGCTGTTTATGGGCAATGAATTCGCGCAGGGCCGAGAGTGGAACCACGATTCCAGCCTCGACTGGCACCTGCTGGAAGGCGGTGATAACTGGCACCACGGCGTACAGCGTCTGGTGCGTGACCTGAACCTGACCTATCGCCACCACAAAGCGCTTCACGAGCTGGATTTTGACCCGTACGGCTTCGAGTGGCTGGTGGTGGACGATCGTGAACGGTCGGTATTTGTCTTTGTGCGCCGCGATAAAGCGGGCAATGAAATTATCGTTGCCAGCAATTTCACGCCGGTGCCGCGCGAACATTACCGCTTCGGCATTAACCAGGCGGGGAAATGGCGCGAAATACTGAACACCGATTCCATGCATTATCACGGCAGCAACGCGGGTAACGGCGGTCTGGTGCAGAGCGATGCTCTCGAAAGCCACGGGCGTCCTCATTCCCTGAGCCTGACGCTGCCGCCGCTTAGCACCATCTGGCTGGTGCGGGAGGGGGAATGACGCAGCTTACGGCAGGTAATCCCGAACCGCTCGGGGCGCGCTTTGACGGGAAGGGTGTGAACTTCACGCTCTTTTCTGCGCACGCGGAGCGGGTAGAACTCTGTGTGTTTGACGGGGAAGGTAACGAGCACCGTTACGATTTACCGTCCCGCACGGGGGATATCTGGCACGGTTACCTGTCCGGCGGGCGTCCGGGAATGCACTACGGTTTTCGCGTTCACGGCGCATGGGAACCTTCACAGGGACACTGGTTTAACCCGGCGAAGCTGTTGATTGACCCGTGTGCGCACCGTGTGGACGGCGAGTTTAAAGACGACCCGATATTCCACGTCGGTTACGGTGAACCCGACCACCGCGACAGTGCGCCGCTCGCGCCAAAAAGCGTGGTGGTGAACGACCTCTACGACTGGGAAGACGATGCCCCGCCGCGCACGCCGTGGGGCAATACCGTCATTTACGAAGCGCATGTGAAAGGGCTGACGTATCTGCACCCGTCGATTCCCAAAGAGATGCGCGGGACCTATAAAGCGCTCGGGCATCCGACGCTGGTTGCCTACCTGAAGCACTTAGGGATCACCGCGCTGGAGCTACTGCCCGTGGCGCATTTCGCCAGCGAGCCGCGGTTACAGCGCCTTGGTCTGAGCAACTACTGGGGTTACAACCCGCTGGCAATGTTCGCCCTTGAACCCCGCTATGCCGCCCATCCTGAAAAAGCCCGGGACGAGTTCCGCGATGCGGTGAAGGCACTCCACGCGGCGGGCATTGAGGTCATTCTGGACGTGGTGCTCAACCACAGTGCCGAAAGCGATCTCGATGGCCCGACGCTCTCGCAGCGCGGAATTGATAACCGTAGCTATTATTGGATCAGGGAAGATGGTGATTACGCCAACTGGACCGGCTGCGGTAACACGCTCAATCTCAGCCATCCGGCGGTGACGCATTATGCGTATGAGTGCCTGAAATATTGGGTGGAAACCTTCCATGTTGACGGTTTTCGTTTCGACCTGGCCCCCGTCATGGGGCGCACGCCGGCGTTCAGCCAGCAGGCACCGCTGTTTGAGGCAATCAGAAATTGCCCGGTGTTATCGCAGGTGAAGCTGATTGCCGAGCCGTGGGACATCGGTGAGGGCGGCTATCAGGTGGGAAATTTCCCGCCGCTGTTTGCCGAGTGGAACGATCACTACCGCGATGCCGTCCGCCGCTTCTGGCTGGCGCGCGATCTGTCGTTGGGGGAATTCGCAGGACGCTTTGCCGGTTCCAGCGATCTCTTTAAGCGCGACGGCAAACGTCCGTCGGCCACCATCAACCTGGTAACGGCGCACGACGGTTTCACGCTTCGCGACTGCGTTTGTTTCAATCAGAAACACAATGAGGCAAACGGTGAGGAGAATCGCGATGGGACTAACAATAACCATAGCTTTAACCATGGTATAGAAGGGTTAGGCGGAAGTCTGGACGTGATCGAGCGGCGACGCGCCAGCGTTCACGCGCTGCTCACGACGCTTTTGCTGTCGCAGGGCACGCCGATGCTGCTGGCGGGCGACGAGCACGGCCACAGCCAGCACGGCAACAACAACGCCTATTGCCAGGATAACACCTTAACCTGGCTCGACTGGGGAGAAGCAAACAGCGGGTTGACCCATTTCACCGCGGCGCTGATCCACCTTCGCCAGCAAATCCCGGCGCTTACCGCCGATAGCTGGTGGGAAGAGGGCGACGGCAACGTTCGCTGGTTGAATAAATACGCGCAACCGCTGAGCGCGCAAGAGTGGCAACACGGCATAACCTGTCTGCAAATCCTGCTGTCGGATACGTGGCTGGTCACGCTGAACGCGACGGATGACGTCGCAGAGATTGTTTTACCTGACGGGGAGTGGCGAGCCGTTCCCCCCTTTGCCGGAGCGGATAATCCGGTTGTTATGGCTGTCTGGCACGGGCCTGCGCACGGAGTGTGCGTATTCCAAAGATGATAAAAAAGGAGTTAGTCATGGTTAGATTAGAGAAGAACGATCCGTTAATGTTGGCGCGCCAGCTACCATTAAAAACTGTTGCCCTGATACTCGCGGGCGGGCGTGGAACCCGTCTGAAAGATTTGACCATCAAGCGCGCCAAACCGGCCGTTCACTTTGGTGGTAAGTTCCGCATTATCGACTTTGCGCTCTCCAACTGCCTGAACTCTGGCATTCGCCGCATTGGCGTCATTACTCAGTATCAGTCGCACACGCTGGTTCAGCATATCCAGCGCGGCTGGTCGTTCTTTAGCGAAGAGATGAACGAGTTTGTCGATCTGCTCCCGGCGCAGCAGCGCGTTCACGGGGAAAACTGGTATCGCGGCACGGCGGATGCGGTGACCCAGAACCTCGACATTATTCGCCGCTACAGCGCGGAATATATCGTCATCCTCGCGGGTGACCACATCTACAAGCAAGACTACTCGCACATGCTCATCGACCACGTCGAAAAAGGGGCGCGCTGCACCGTGGCGTGTCTGCCGGTGCCCGTTGCTGAGGCGACGGCGTTTGGTGTGATGCACGTGGATGCCGACGACAAGATTATCGACTTTGTTGAAAAACCGGCGAACCCGCCGACCATGCCGGGAGATGACACCAAATCGCTCGCCAGCATGGGGATCTATATCTTTGATGCAGAATACCTTTATGAGCTGCTGGAAGAAGACGACAAAGACGAAAACTCCAGCCACGACTTCGGTAAAGACATCATCCCGAAAATCACCAAAGCTGGCATGGCGTATGCACATCCTTTCCCGCTGTCCTGCGTGCAGTCAGACCCGAATGCGGAACCTTACTGGCGCGACGTCGGTACGCTGGAAGCCTACTGGAAAGCGAACCTCGACCTGGCGTCTGTTACGCCTGAACTGGATATGTACGACCAGAACTGGCCGATTCGCACCCACATGGAATCGCTGCCGCCCGCGAAGTTCGTGCAGGACCGCTCCGGCAGCCACGGAATGACGCTGAACTCGCTGGTTTCCGGCGGGTGCATTATCTCCGGCTCCGTGGTGGTGCAGTCCGTGCTGTTCCCCCGCGTGCGTGTGAATTCATTCTGTAATATCGACTCGGCAGTCCTGCTGCCGGATGTCTGGGTAGGGCGCTCGTGTCGTCTTCGCCGTTGCGTGATCGACCGTGCCTGCGTCATCCCTGAAGGGATGGTGATTGGTGAAAACGCGGAAGAAGATGCGCGTCGCTTCTACCGTTCTGAAGAGGGGATCGTGTTAGTCACACGGGAAATGTTGCGGAAGCTGCAAATCAAACAGGAGCGATGATGCAGGTTTTACACGTATGTTCTGAGATGTTCCCGTTGCTGAAGACGGGCGGGCTGGCGGACGTTCTTGGCGCATTACCGGCGGCGCAAATCGCCGGTGGGGTGGATACCCGAGTCCTGTTGCCCGCCTTCCCGGATATCCGGCGTGGTATTCCTGATGCAAAGGTCGTTACCCGCCGTGAAACCTTCGCCGGACGCATCACCCTGCTATTTGGACATTACAATGGCGTAGGGATTTACCTGATCGACGCGCCTCACCTGTACGACCGACCGGGCAGTCCGTATCACGATACGAACCTGTTCGCCTATACCGACAACGTGCTGCGCTTTGCGCTGCTCGGCTGGGTGGGGGCGGAGATGGCCGTCGGGCTGGATCCGTTCTGGCGACCGGATGTTGTACACGCGCATGACTGGCATGCTGGCCTGGCGCCTGCGTATCTGGCGGCGAAAGGTCATCCGGCCAAATCGGTCTTTACGGTGCACAACCTGGCGTATCAGGGCATGTACTATGCCCATCATATGAATGACATCGATCTGCCATGGTCGTTCTATAACATGCACGGTCTGGAGTTTAACGGGCAGATCTCGTTCCTGAAGGCGGGGCTGTACTACGCCGATCACATCACGGCGGTGAGTCCAACCTACGCGCGTGAAATCACCCAGCCCGAGTTTGGCTACGGTCTGGAAGGGCTGTTACAACAGCGCCACCGTGAAGGCCGTCTGTCGGGCATTCTGAACGGCGTGGATGAAAAGATCTGGAGTCCGGATACCGATCTCCTTTTGGCTGCGCGCTATGGCCGCGATTCGGTGGAAGACAAAGCCGAAAACAAACGCCAGCTGCAAATTGCGATGGGGCTGAAGGTGAACGACAAAGTGCCGCTGTTCGCCGTTGTCAGCCGCCTGACCAGCCAGAAAGGGCTGGATTTGGTGCTCGAAGCGCTGCCGGGACTACTGGAGCAGGGCGGCCAGCTGGCGCTGCTCGGCGCGGGCGATCCGGTGCTGCAGGAGGGTTTTCTTGCCGCCGCCGCAGAACATCCGGGGCAGGTGGGCGTGCAGATTGGTTATCACGAAGCATTTTCGCACCGCATTATGGGTGGGGCAGACGTCATTCTGGTGCCGAGCCGCTTTGAACCCTGCGGCCTGACGCAGCTTTACGGCCTGAAATACGGCACGCTGCCGCTGGTACGCCGCACGGGCGGGCTGGCGGATACGGTGTCCGACAGCTCTCTGGAAAACCTGGCGGACGGTATCGCCAGCGGTTTTGTTTTTGAGGACAGTAATGCCTGGTCGCTGCTTCGCGCGATTCGGCGTGCGTTCGTCTTGTGGTCCCGTCCATCGCTGTGGCGTTACGTACAACGTCAGGCGATGTCCATGGACTTTAGCTGGCACGTTGCGGCGCAGTCCTACCGTGACCTTTATCAACGCTTGATGTAACGAGGCGAAGTTACTGATATGAACGCTCCATTTAGCTACTCTTCACCCACGCTCAGCGTTGAGGCGTTAAAGCACTCCATCGCCTACAAGCTGATGTTCACCATCGGGAAAGATCCGGTTATCGCCAACAAACACGAGTGGCTGAACGCCACCCTGTTTGCGGTGCGTGACCGTTTAGTCGAACGTTGGCTGCGCTCCAATCGCGCCCAGCTCTCGCAGGAAACGCGTCAGGTTTATTACCTGTCGATGGAATTTTTGATTGGCCGCACCCTCTCCAACGCGCTGCTGTCGCTCGGTATTTATGACGACGTCAAAACCGCGCTGGAAGAGATGGGGCTGGATTTAGAAGAGCTGATCGACGAAGAGAACGACCCCGGCCTCGGAAACGGTGGTCTGGGACGTCTTGCCGCCTGCTTCCTTGACTCGCTGGCGACGCTGGCGCTGCCGGGCCGTGGATACGGCATCCGCTACGACTACGGCATGTTCAAGCAGAACATCGTTGATGGCCGCCAGAAAGAGTCCCCGGATTACTGGCTGGAATACGGTAACCCGTGGGAGTTCAAGCGTCACAACACGCGCTATAAAGTGCGCTTTGGCGGGCGTATTCAGCAGGAAGGCAAAAAATCCCGCTGGGTCGAAACCGAAGAGATCCTCGCCGTAGCCTATGACCAGATCATCCCCGGCTACGACACCGACGCCACCAACACGCTGCGCCTGTGGAATGCCCAGGCCAGTAGCGAGATCAACCTCGGTAAATTTAATCAGGGCGACTACTTTGCGGCAGTGGAAGATAAAAACCACTCCGAGAACGTGTCCCGCGTACTGTATCCGGACGATTCAACCTACTCGGGCCGCGAGCTGCGCCTGCGTCAGGAGTATTTCCTCGTCTCCTCGACGATTCAGGACATCCTCAGCCGCCACCATCAGCTGCACAAAACCTACGCCAATCTGGCGGAGAAAACGGCGATTCACCTCAACGACACGCATCCGGTGCTCTCCATTCCGGAACTGATGCGCCTGCTGATCGACGAACATAAGTTCAGCTGGGATGACGCCTTTGAAGTGACCTGTCAGGTGTTCTCGTACACCAACCACACGCTGATGAGCGAAGCGCTGGAAACCTGGCCGGTGGATATGCTCGGCAAAATTCTGCCGCGCCACCTGCAGATTATCTTTGAAATTAACGACTACTTCCTCAAGACCCTGCAGGAGCAGTATCCGAACGATACCGGCCTGCTGAGCCGTGCGTCTATCATCGATGAATCCAATGGTCGCCGCGTGCGCATGGCCTGGCTGGCGGTGGTGATCAGCCACAAGGTCAACGGGGTATCCGAGCTGCACTCGAACCTGATGGTGCAGTCGCTGTTTGCGGATTTTGCGAAGATCTTCCCGACGCGTTTCTGCAACGTGACCAATGGCGTCACGCCGCGCCGCTGGCTGGCGCTGGCGAACCCGCCGCTGTCTGACGTGCTGGACGAGAATATCGGCCGCACCTGGCGCACCGATTTGAGCCAGCTGAGCGAACTGGAACAGCACATTGATTTCCCGACGGTGAATAAAGCCGTGCGTGAAGCCAAGCTCCTCAACAAAAAGCGTCTGGCGGTCTGGCTGGCGATGCATCTGAACGTGGTGGCGAACCCGAAAGCGCTGTTCGACGTGCAGATCAAACGTATTCACGAGTACAAACGCCAGCTGATGAACGTGCTGCATGTGATCACGCACTACAACCGTATCAAGGCCGACCCTACGGCTGACTGGGTGCCGCGCGTGAAGATCTTTGCCGGTAAGGCGGCTTCCGCCTATTACATGGCGAAGCACATCATTCACCTGATTAACGACGTAGCGAAGGTGGTGAATACCGATCCGGACATCGGCGACAAGCTGAAGGTAGTTTTCATCCCTAACTACAGCGTGAGCCTGGCGCAGCTGATCATCCCGGCGGCGGATCTCTCAGAGCAGATTTCCACAGCGGGGACGGAAGCGTCCGGCACCAGTAACATGAAGTTTGCCCTGAACGGCGCGCTGACCATCGGCACGCTGGACGGCGCGAACGTCGAGATGCTGGAGCATGTGGGGGAGGAGAATATCTTTATTTTCGGTAATACCACGGAGGAGGTGGAGGAACTGCGCAGGCAGGGCTACAAACCGCGTGAGTATTATGAAGAGGATGAAGAGCTACGTCAGGTGCTGACCCAAATCGCGACCGGGTTGTTTAATCCTGAAGAGCCCGGACGCTACCGGGACCTGGTGGATTCGCTGATTAACTTTGGCGATCACTATCAGGTGCTGGCGGATTATCGCAGCTACGTGGATTGTCAGGACCGGGTGGACGAGCTGTATCGTCAGCAGGAGAAGTGGACCATCACTGCGATGCATAACATCGCCAATATGGGGTATTTCTCGTCTGACAGGACCATCAAGGAGTATGCCGAGACGATCTGGCATATTGATCCTGTACGGTTGTAAAAACATTGCCCGGTGGCGCTGCGCTTACCGGGCCTACGGGATAGAGTAGGCCGGGTAAGGCGGAGCCGCCACCCGGCTTTTTACATCAGGACGCGAGTGACAATTCACGCTTTCCCGCATGCTGCTGCAGCCACTGCGCCACGCGAGACTGCTGCTCGGCGTTGAGCCACATCCCCTCTTTGGTACGACGCCAGATGGCATCATCCAGGCGGCGAACCCACTCGTGCTCCACCAGGTAACGCAGCTCGGCTTCATACAGCTCATGACCGAAATGCTCGCCCAGATCGGCCAGCGCTTTCGCGTCACCCAGGAAAAGCTCGGTGTTACTGCCGTAGGTGCGGGCATAGTGGCGCGCCATGCCTTCGGTGATGAACGGGAAACGACGGCGCAGCTTCGCGGCGTAATCATCGCGGTTATCGCCGATATCACCGCCAGGCAGAACCGCGCCTTTGGTCCATGCCGGGCCAATGCCTTTATAGTACGGTGCCAGTTTTTCCAGCGCGTGCTCGGCCAGCTTGCGATAGGTGGTCAACTTGCCGCCAAACACCGACAGCAGCGGCGCCTGGCCGTCTACGTCGTGAATATCGAGCGTATAGTCGCGGGTGATGGCCTGCGGTGAGTCAGACTCGTCATCGCACAGCGGACGCACGCCGGAGTAGGTCCAGACCACGTCATCGCGCGCCAGCTGCTTCTTAAAGTGCGCGTTATACACTTTCAGCAGGTAGTTCACTTCGCTCTCGTCGATCTCGACGTTTTTCGGATCGCCTTTGTACTCCACGTCGGTGGTGCCGATGATCGAGAACTCGTCCATCCACGGGATGACAAACACGATGCGTTTATCTTCGTTCTGCAGAATGTAGGCCTGCTTCTGGGTATGCACGCGCGGCACCACAATGTGGCTGCCTTTGATCAGGCGGATGCCGTACGGAGAAGGCAGGTGCATGCCGTCATCGAAGAACTGCTTCACCCACGGGCCGGTTGCGTTCACCAGACCGCGCGCTTTCCAGCTGAACTTCTCGCCGGTATCCACGTCTTCCGCTTCCACAATCCACAGACCGTTTTCACGACGCGCGGCGGTGGCGCGGGTACGGGTTTTCACCTCGCCGCCTTTTTTCTCTACCATCTGCGCATTCGCCAGCACCAGACGCGCATCGTCCACCCAGCAGTCGGAATATTCGAAACCGCGCACGATTTCAGGCTTAAGGACCGATTCTGAGCCAAAACGCAAACCGTTCGAACCCGGCAGGCTGGTGCGCTTACCCAGATGATCGTACATAAACAGACCAATTCGGATCATCCACGCCGGACGCAGATGCGGGCGATGGGGCAGGCGGAAGCGCATCGGAATAGCCAGATGCGGAGCCATTTTCAGCAGCACTTCGCGTTCGGCCAGTGCTTCACTGACCAGGCGGAATTCGTAGTGTTCCAGGTAGCGCAGGCCACCGTGGATCAGTTTGGAGCTGGCGGACGAGGTCGCGCAGGCGAGATCGTTAGCTTCCAGCATCAGCACGGATAAACCGCGTCCTGCGGCATCGACCGCAATACCGGCACCGTTGATGCCACCGCCTATCACAATCAGATCTTTGGTTTCCATAACACCCTCACGCACTTTCGTTAAAGCTCAGAAATGTTCGATATCGCTCATAATAGCAAAGGAACGCGCTTTTGGTAACATCAAAAAAACAATTTAGAGTGATATGGATAACATAATGGCGTTTACCCGCCGCCAGGACGTACACTACGGGGTAAAATAGTGCGGTCTGATGCCCTCACCCCAGTCCTCTCCCACGGGGAGAGGGGGATCCGTTTCCCTCTCCCTCAGGGAGAGGGTAGGGTGAGGGGAAAACGCACCACACCCGAATATAAGATGAGAACACCATGGATCAGTTTGAATGTATTAACGTAGAAGAAGCCCACCAGAAGATGCACCAGGGAAAAGCGGTGCTGGTGGACATCCGCGATCCGCAAAGCTTTGCGATGGGCCACACGCCGGGCGCGTTCCATCTCACCAACGACACGCTGGGCGCGTTTATGCGCGATAACGACTTCGAGACGCCGGTAATGGTCATGTGCTACCACGGCAACAGTAGCAAAGGCGCGGCGCAGTATCTGCTTCAGCAGGGTTACGACGCGGTGTACAGCGTCGACGGCGGCTTCGATGCATGGCATCGTCATTTCCCGGCAGAAGTGGAATACGCTTTTGAGCGCTGATCCCGCTATACTGTCCCCTTTTGTGTGGAAATAAGCGACCGTCGCCCATGTTGATGATTACCTCCTTTACCAACCCGCGCGTCGCCCAGGCGTTTGTCGACTATATGGCGACGCAGGGCGTTATCCTGACCATTCAGCAACATAACCAGACTGACGTTTGGCTGGCCGACGAGAGCCAGGCCGCGCGCGTAAATGAAGAACTGGCGCGCTTCCTTGAGAACCCTGGCGATCCGCGCTATCTGGCGGCAAGCTGGCAATCCGGCCACACCGGCAGCGGGTTGCACTACAGTCGTTTTCCCTTCCTTGCCACCATCCGCGAACGCGCAGGGCCGTTTACGCTGCTGCTGATGGCGGCCTGCATTATCGTCTTCATTATCATGAACGTGGTGGGCGACCAGAGCGTAATGATTGCCCTGGCGTGGCCGTACGATCCGTCGCTGCAGTTTGACGTCTGGCGCTACTTTACCCACGCGCTGATGCACTTCTCGGTGATGCACATCCTCTTTAACCTGCTGTGGTGGTGGTATCTCGGCGGTATCGTGGAGAAGCGGCTCGGCAGCGGCAAGCTGATCGTTATCACCATTATTAGCGCCCTGCTGAGCGGCTACGTGCAGCATAAATTCAGCGGCCCGTGGTTTGGCGGATTGTCAGGCGTGGTGTACGCCCTGATGGGCTATGCCTGGCTCAGAGGTGAACGCGACCCTGAAAGCGGCATCTATCTGCAACGCGGTTTGATAACCTTTGCGTTAATATGGCTAATTGCCGGATGGTTTGATCTGTTTGGTATGTCTATCGCCAACGGTGCGCACGTCACCGGGCTGGCCGTGGGGTTGGCGATGGCCTTCGCCGACACGCTCCATGCGCGAAAACGAACATAATTCTCAGGGATAATTGATGAAACAAACACAACGTCATGACGCCATTATCGAACTGGTTAAAAAACAGGGATACGTCAGCACCGAAGAGCTGGTGGAGCAGTTTGCCGTCAGCCCACAAACCATCCGTCGTGACCTGAACGACCTGGCCGATCAGAACCGCATTCTGCGTCACCACGGCGGGGCGGCACTGCCGTCCAGCTCGGTGAATACCTCCTGGCATGACCGTAAAGCCACGCAGACGGCAGAGAAAGAGCGGATTGCCCGCAAGGTCGCCAGCCAGATCCCAAACGGGGCGACGCTGTTTATTGATATCGGCACCACGCCGGAAGCGGTGGCCCATGCGCTGCTGGATCACGAGAACCTGCGCGTGGTGACGAACAACCTGAACGTCGCCAATACCCTGATGCAGAAAGACGATTTCCGCATTATCCTCGCGGGCGGCGAACTGCGCAGCCGCGACGGCGGGATTATTGGCGAAGCGACGCTCGATTTTATCTCCCAGTTCCGCCTCGACTTCGGCATTCTGGGGATCAGCGGCATCGACAGCGACGGCTCGCTGCTGGAGTTTGATTATCACGAGGTGCGCACCAAGCGTGCGATTATTGAAAACTCACGCCACGTGATGCTGGTGGTAGACCATTCCAAGTTTGGCCGTAACGCGATGGTGAACATGGGCAGCATCAGCATGGTGGATGCGGTTTATACCGACGTGATGCCGCCAGCGGGCGTGATGCAGGTGATTAAAGAGAATAATTTGCAGTTAGAGTTGTGTTGAAAAGCCTTTCTCCCTCTCCCTGTGGGAGAGGGTCGGGGTGAGAGCATCAGGCCGCACAAAACCTACACGCCGTACCCCATCATCTTCAACAATTGCTGCGCATGCTGCACCGCATCCTGTCGATGTGCCACACCCAGCTTCTGATACAAATTGCGGATATGCGTTTTGATGGTGGTCGCCGCCACTGCCAGCTCGCCGGCAATCTGCTCGTTGCTGTAGCCGGAATAAATCAGCCCGAGAACCTGCCATTCACGCTGAGTGAGCGGGCTGGTGCGGATAAGTTCCGGGACTTCCGGGTGGTTAAGCAGACGTTCTACAAAGTTCTCATCGAAATGCGCGAACTTATGGCGATGGTGCTGGTTAATCTCGCGCAGAATACGCTGAGCGCGATGCTGATCCAGTTCCGGCAGCGTATTGAGCTGAATAAGCTGGCGCAGCTGCTGCGCCATGACTTCGCCTTCAATGACAAAGTGGCTGACAAACCCGGTGCGGTTAGCCAGCTGTAGCGCTTCCAGCAGCACGCGCTGGGCATCATTTTTACGCCCGGCCTGCCAGTAGAGCTGGTTCAGCAGCAGCAGGTTGCGGTTCAGGTCGCTCATCAGCCGCAGGCTGCGCGCGTTTTCGTTTAACTCCTCCAGCACGATCTCAGCCGGTTCAAACTCACCCAGCAGGATCTGCGCGCGGGCAATGTTCCGCCACTGGCTCTGCAGGAAGTGGTTGTTGGCAAATTCCGGTTTCGGCGTTTGACGCAGCCAGTTGGCGGCGGACTTTTTATCGCCAATCATCTGCCAGTAAATCACCCGAACCTTATCGGCGTTTGATACCCAGTCGCTGTGGTACTGACCGTTGCCGAGCAGGTTCTCCAGGCGGTTAAGGTGGTTGCGGGCATTATCCAGATCCCCACGCGCCAGCGAACACTGGACCAGCAGCGCCAGACACTGCAGCTGCTGCTGCGGCTGGAAGCTGGAGAGTACGTCTACACCCTGACGGGCGCAGCTTTCGGCCTCATCCAGACGTGACCATGCCCACAGCAGCTGAGCGCGAATACGCAACAGGAACTCATGCATCGGCAGCTGTTCCAGATGCTGTTCACGAATCAGCTGGAACGCTTTTTCCTGATTTTCCCAGGCGGCCTGCAGGAACCCCTGCGCAAATAAAATCTCGCTCTGTTGGATCAGGCTCCACAGCGCGTAGTGCCAGACGTCGTGCCGACGTGCCATCTGCTCGGTTTGCTGCATCAGTGAAAGCGAACGGGTGAGGTCGCCTTTGCAGTGCAGCACTTCGCCGTGCACCGAGGTCGCAACGATGCGGCTGTAGAAGTTAGCCAGCGGCAGTTCATCCAGCGCGACCATCGCCAGCCGTTCAGCTTCGTCCGGGTCACCGTCGTTAATGGCCACCTGAGCGCGCAGGGCGTTGAACTCGCCGTGCAGGGTGGCATCCATTTCGCTTTCCATCTCCTGCTCGGCGCGCGCCAGCAGGGTGTTAACTTCGCTGTAGCGATGCTGGCTCTGCATCAGCCAGGCCTGTAGCAGCACCAGACGCGGGTTCTCCAGCAGGCTTTCCCACGGCAGCGCTTTTAACGACTCTTCAAGCAGCGTCAGCTCGCTGTGGTTGAACAGGCCCCATGCATGGTTGAGGAGGATATCGCGCAGCATGCTGGCATCACCGGCGGCCAGCGCGTGGTGGATGGCCTCGCTCGGGAAGCCTTGTGCCATCCAGCTTTCGGCTGCGGCGCGGTGAATTTCCGGCAGTTCAACCGCCAGTTCCCACTGACAGCGCTGGCGCAGGAAGCTGCCAAACAGCGGGTGATAGCTAAACCACTCGCCGGGGTCGTCCATGCGCGTCAGAAACAGCCCCTGACGTTCAATCTCTTCAAGCTGTAGCTGACCGTTTTCACAGCCGGTGACGCGCACGATCAGCGCATCGTTCATGGAACGCAGCAGGGAGCTTTTCAGCAGGAAATTACGGGTGGAGGGATCGACGCTGTCCAGCACCTCATCCACCAGATAATCAGAAAGGTGGCTGGCGTTGATGCCCGCCAGACGTCGCGCAGACTGATGCGCCGGACTGTTGTTTTGCCGGGCAGAGAGCGCGATCAGCTGCAGTGCCGTGGCCCAGCCCGCGACATCATCACACAGGCGGCTGCTTTCGGCGGCCTCAATCGGTGAGGTCAGGCGGCAGTCAAAGAACTGTTTCGCTTCCTGGTGGGTGAAGGCCAACTGCTGGCTGCCCACCTCAAGAAGCTGGTCGCGCACGCGCAGGTTGGCAATACCCAACTGCGGCAGGTTACGCGACAAGACAACTAAGGTCAGGTTTTCCGGCTGATGGCGCAGGAAGAAGCGCATCGACTCGTGGATCACCGGGTTTGTGATCAGATGATAGTCATCAATCACCACATAAAGCGGACGATGCCATTCTGCCAGTTCGATAAACAGCTGTGAGAAAAGGGAAGACAGGCTGGCGTACTGGCGCTTTTGCACCATCACCTCACTGGCGACGCAGTGTCCGTTGGTGGCCTGTTGAATGGCGGCAATCAAATAGCTGGCAAAACGCTCCTGCTGGTTATCGCCCTCATCAAGGGAGTACCAGCCGAGATCGCTTTTACCTGCGGCCCATTGCGAAATGAGCGTTGTTTTTCCATAACCTGCAGGACTCGTAACCAGCGCCAGTCGGAAATTATGCGCGCCGGAAAGTTTAGCCAGCAGACGCTCGCGGACCACTGTATGGTCAAGACGAACCGGGCGACTTAATTTAGACGGAATCAACATAGGTTTCACTTCACTGTGGGGAACGAGAGATTTTATTTTTTTTGCGCTTCGTAATTAATGGATATAAGGTCGGCCAATAAGTTAACTATTGCAAGTTATGTCTGGATTTGGTGGCTGTGAATTTGCACTCTGTCACAAAACATTCAGGCAGATGATGGAACTTTCTGGAAAGGTCTTTGATGCCCCGTCAATGCTGGCTTGTATGGTTGTGTTGCGGCTGCGCTGAAACTGGTTTCAGAAAGGGATAGTGACGTTAAATTTAATATACTGCTGGTAAAGTTAAGGGAAATTAATAATCGCCTTAGTTATTACCCCATTGCAGAAATATTATTGTACGTAAGTAATCATTTCCGCGTGGAATAATTTCTTGCGAAACTGCATTTCATTTTTTTGACACTCTTCCAGGATATCTTTTCTCCCGCCGTGCACACTTACAGAGTGGCCCCGATCACACTTTTATGCTCATCCCCGTTACTCCTCCCTGTCTAATCCCCCACAGGAGGAGGAAGAGGCGTAATGAGCCAGGCACACTAGCGCCAACATGTGTTTTCTTTCTACAGGATGCCAATTCCCTATGTCACAGCCTACCTTCAACAAAGCTCAATTCCAGGCTGCCCTGACGCGTCAGTGGCAGCGTTTTGGCCTTCGTGCTGCAAACGAGATGACGCCTCACCAGTGGTGGCAGGCGGTGAGCGGTGCGCTCGCAGAGCAACTGGATGCTCAACCGGTGGCGAAGCCTGTTAAGGGCCAGCGTCACGTGAACTATATCTCGATGGAATTCCTGATTGGCCGCCTGACCGGCAACAATCTGCTGAACCTCGGCTGGTATCAGGACGTCGGCGATGTGCTGAAAGAACACGACATTAACCTGACCGACCTGCTGGAAGAAGAGACCGACCCGGCGCTGGGGAATGGTGGTCTGGGGCGCCTGGCAGCCTGCTTCCTTGACTCTATGGCAACCGTTGGTCAGTCCGCGATTGGTTATGGCCTGAACTATCAGTATGGCCTGTTCCGTCAGTCTTTTGCCGACGGGCATCAGATGGAAGCGCCGGACGACTGGCATCGCAACACCTATCCGTGGTTCCGCCACAACGCGCAGCTCGATGTGCAGGTCAACATTGGCGGGAAAGTCACTAAGCAGGGACTCTGGGAACCGGCGTTCACCCTTACCGGTGAAGCCTGGGATCTGCCGGTGCTCGGCTACCGTAACGGCGTGGCGCAGCCGCTGCGTCTGTGGCAGGCGAAGCATGCGCATCCGTTTAACCTGACCAAATTCAACGACGGCGATTTCCTGCGCGCCGAGCAGCAGGGTATCGACGCCGAGAAGCTGACCAAAGTGCTCTACCCGAACGACAACCACCTGGCGGGTAAAAAGCTGCGTCTGATGCAGCAGTACTTCCAGTGCGCCTGCTCCGTGGCGGACATTCTGCGTCGCCATCACCTGGCGGGCCGCAAGCTGGCGCAGCTGCCGGACTTCGAAGTGATTCAGCTCAACGACACGCACCCGACCATTGCCATCCCGGAACTGCTGCGCGTGCTGCTCGACGAACATCAGCTGAGCTGGGACGACGCCTGGGCCATCACCAGCCGTACCTTTGCCTACACCAACCACACCCTGATGCCGGAAGCGCTGGAGTGCTGGGATGAGAAGCTGGTGAAAACGCTGCTGCCGCGTCATATGCAGATCATCAACAAGATTAACGACCAGTTTAAAACGCTGGTGGATAAAACCTGGCCGGGCGACAAAGCGGTCTGGGCGAAGCTGGCGGTGGTGCACGACAAACAGGTGCGCATGGCGAACATGTGCGTTGTCAGCGGCTTTGCCGTTAACGGCGTGGCCGCGCTGCACTCGGACCTGGTGGTGAAAGATCTGTTCCCGGAATACCACCAGCTGTGGCCGACCAAATTCCACAACGTGACCAACGGCATCACGCCGCGTCGCTGGATCAAGCAGTGCAACCCGCTGCTGGCTGGCCTGCTGGACAAGACCCTGAAGAAAGAGTGGGCCAACGATCTGGACCAGCTCATCAACCTGGAAAAACAGGCTGACGACGCGAAATTCCGCGAGCAGTACCGCGCGATCAAGCTGGAGAATAAGGTTCGCCTGGCGGAGTTTGTGAAAGTGCGTACCGGGATTGAGATCAACCCGAATGCCATTTTCGATATCCAGATCAAACGTCTGCACGAGTACAAACGTCAGCACCTGAACCTGCTGCACATTCTGGCGCTGTACAAAGAGATCCGCGAGAACCCGCAGGCCGACCGCGTGCCGCGCGTGTTCCTGTTCGGTGCGAAAGCGGCGCCGGGCTACTACCTGGCGAAAAACATTATCCTCGCCATCAACAAAGTGGCGGCGGCGATCAACAGCGATCCAAAAGTGGGCGACAAGCTGAAGGTGGTGTTCCTGCCGGATTACTGCGTCTCGGCGGCTGAAATGCTGATCCCGGCGGCGGATATCTCCGAGCAGATCTCTACCGCAGGGAAAGAAGCGTCCGGTACCGGCAACATGAAGCTGGCGCTGAACGGCGCGCTGACCGTCGGTACGCTCGACGGAGCAAACGTCGAAATCGCCGAGAAGGTCGGTGAAGAGAATATCTTCATCTTCGGCCATACCGTGGAAGAGGTGAAAGCCATCAAGGCCAAAGGCTACGACCCGGTGAAATGGCGTAAGAAAGACAAAGTGCTGGACGCGGTGCTGAAAGAGCTGGAAAGCGGCAAATACAGCGACGGCGACAAGCACGTGTTTGACCAGATGCTGCACAGCATGGACAAACACGGCGGTGACCCGTATCTGGTGATGGCGGACTTCACGGCCTACGTTGAAGCGCAAAAACAGGTCGACGTGCTGTATCGCGACCAGGAAGCGTGGACCCGCGCGTGCATCCTGAACACCGCACGCTGCGGCATGTTCAGCTCTGACCGTTCAATCCGTGATTATCAGGCCCGTATCTGGCAGGCAAAACGCTAAGGAAGCGCGATGGAGAGTAAACGTCTGGACAGTGCCGCGCAGGCGGCGGGGATCAGCCTCAGTTACATCAATGCGCACGGCAAACCGCAGTCTATTGGCGCCGACACCAAAAGACGTTTGCTGGATGCCATGCACAAAGCCGACGCGAAAGCGTCGGTTGCACCGGTGCCGAACGTGAAGGTCTTCACTGCAGGCAAAAAGATGCCGCTGGCGGTGGAGGGGCGCGGCGAGTTTAGCTGGCTGCTCACCACCGAAGAGGGACATCAGCACAAAGGCCATGCTACCGGTGGCAAAACGCTCAACCTTCCGGCGAAGCTGCCGGAGGGCTATCACACCTTAACGCTCACCCAGGATGACCTGCGTTTCCACTGCCGGGTGATCGTCGCGCCAAAACGCTGCTACGAGCCGCAGGCGTTGCTCGAAGGTAAAAAGCTGTGGGGCGCCTGCGTGCAGCTCTACACCCTGCGTTCGGACAACAACTGGGGCATCGGTGATTTTGGCGACCTGAAAAAGATGCTGGTGGATGTGGGCGAGCGCGGCGGCGCGTTCATCGGCCTCAATCCGATCCATGCGCTTTATCCGGCGAACCCGGAAAGCGCCAGCCCGTATAGCCCGTCGTCCCGTCGCTGGCTGAACGTGATTTACATCGACGTTAACGCGTTAGATGACTTCAAAAACAGCAAAGAGGCGCAGGCGTGGTGGAACCTCAGCACCACGCAGCACGCGCTGAAGCAGGCGCGCGACGCAGACTGGGTGGACTACGCCACCGTCACCGCGTTGAAAATGGCGGCACTGCGTCTGGCATGGAAAGGTTTTGCGAAGCGCGATGACGAGCAGATGACGGCCTTCCGTCAGTTTGTCACCCAGGAGGGCGAGAGCCTGTACTGGCAGGCGGCGTTTGATGCGCTGCACGCGTATCAGGTGAAAGAGGACGAAATGCGCTGGGGCTGGCCGGTCTGGCCGGAAGCGTATCAGACCGTCGACACGCCTGAAGTGAAAGCCTTCTGCAAAAAATACGCTGACGAGGTGGACTTCTACCTGTGGCTGCAGTGGCTGGCGTACAGCCAGTTTGCCGCCTGCTGGCAGGTGAGCCAGGGCTACAAGATGCCGATTGGCCTGTATCGTGACCTGGCCGTCGGCGTGGCGGAAGGCGGTGCGGAAACCTGGTGTGACCGCGAGCTTTACTGTCTGAAAGCCTCCGTCGGCGCGCCGCCGGATATCCTTGGCCCGCTCGGCCAGAACTGGGGCTTGCCGCCGATGGATCCGCACGTGATGGCGGCGCGCGCCTACGAGCCGTTTATCGACCTGCTGCGCGCGAACATGCAGAACTGCGGGGCGCTGCGTATCGACCACGTGATGTCCGTGCTGCGCCTGTGGTGGATCCCGTACGGTGAAACGGCCGATCACGGGGCGTACGTGCAGTACCCGGTTGACGATCTGCTGTCGATCCTGGCGCTGGAAAGTAAGCGTCACCAGTGCATGGTGATCGGTGAAGATCTCGGTACCGTGCCGGTGGAAATTGTTAGTAAGCTCCGCGACAGCGGCGTCTACTCCTACAAAGTGCTCTATTTTGAAAACGACCATGAGAAAACCTTCCGCGCGCCGAAAGCGTACCCTGAACAGTCAATGGCAGTTGCGACGACGCATGACCTTCCTACGCTTCGTGGCTATTGGGAAAGCGGCGACCTGACGCTCGGCAAAACGCTGGGACTCTATCCTGATGAAGAGGTTCTGCGCGGCCTGTATCAGGATCGCGAACTCTCCAAACAGGGGCTGCTGGATGCGCTGCACAAGCATGGCTGTCTGCCGAAACGCGCCGGGCATAAGGCGTCGTTGATGTCGATGACCTCCACGCTTAACCGTGGTTTGCAGCGCTATATTGCCGACAGTAACAGCGCTCTGCTGGGCCTGCAGCCTGAAGACTGGATTGATATGGCGGAGCCGGTGAACATCCCGGGCACCAGCTATGAGTACAAGAACTGGCGTCGCAAGCTGTCCACAACGCTTGAGAAGATGTTTGCCGATGACGGGGTGAACAGGCTGATTAAGGATTTGGACAAGCGCAGAAGAGCGGTGGGTAAGAAGCGGTAGTTTCACCCTCACCCTAACCCTCTCCCGGAGGGAGAGGGAATAGAATGTAGGCCGGGTAAGCGTCAGCGCCACCCGGCTTTTTTACATCAGAGCACCATATTCAACAGCAGCACCCCGACCAGACCGCACACCGAAATAATGGTTTCCAGCGCGGACCAGGACTTGATGGTTTCACCGATAGTCAGGTTGAAGTACTCCTTGAATAGCCAGAAGCCCGGATCGTTCACGTGAGAGAAAATCACGCTACCGGAACCGACCGCGATAACCATCAGCTCAGGGCTTACGCCCGTGGTCGCAATCAGCGGGGCAACGATACCGCCTGCGGTGATCGCCGCAACGGTCGCAGAACCCAGCGCAATACGCAGCACGGCAGCGATAGACCAGGCCATCAGGAGCGGCGACACGTTGGTTTCATGCATCATGGCAGCGATGTATTTGTCCACGCCGCTGTCGACCAGAACCTGCTTGAACGCACCGCCACCGCCGATGATCAGGAGCATCATGGCAATGATTTTGATGGAAGAGGTCAGCGTGTCGTTGATCTGATCCATTGAACGACCGCGGTTCAGACCGAAGGTGAACATCGCGATCAGTACAGCAATCAGCGTTGCCATCACCGGGTCACCCAGGAATTCCGCAACCGCCAGGAACGCGTGACCTTTTGGCAGGACCATCTCCGCCACGGCCCGCATCGCCATCAGGATCACCGGCACCAGAGAAGTCCAGACGCTGACGCCAAAGCCAGGCATCTCTTCTTCGGTGAAGGTTTTGGCGCTGTACAGACCTTCAGGAATCGGCTTATCAATGCCTTTCAGGAAGCGCGCATAAACCGGGCCCGCCAGAATCACGGTTGGGATTGCCAGAATCGTACCGAACAGCAGGGTTTTACCCATATCTGCGTGGAAAATGGTGGCGATAGCGGTTGGACCCGGGTGCGGCGGCAGGAAGCCGTGGGTCACGGACAGCGCCGCAGCCATTGGCACACCGACATACAGCAGCGGGATATTTGCCGCAGCCGCGATGGTGAACACCAGCGGCAGCATCAGCACGAAGCCCACTTCGTAGAACAGCGCGAAACCGACGGTAAAACCGGTTAACACCACCGCCCACTGGATATTCTTCTTACCAAATTTGGCGATCAGCGTGGTGGCGATACGCTGCGCACCCCCGCAGTCCGCCAGCATTTTGCCGAGCATGGCGCCGAAGCCCATGATCAACGCCAGGCTGCCGAGCGTACCGCCGACACCGGCTTTAATCGAGCTGATGACTTTCACCAGCGGCATCCCTTGCATCAGACCGACTGCAAGTGCCACCAGAACCAAAGCGATAAATCCGTTCATTTTGAAACGGATCATCAAGAGCAGTAATAACACAACACCGATAGCGACGATGACTAATGGCATGATTTACCTGGCCTTTGAATTGTTATGGGTAACGTCATTGTTTCAACGACAAATTCCGATTGTCCCAACTGGGAACAGAGCGTTAACGGCACTCATACTGATGCCTGCGAAACCATTAAGTTTAGTCGGCTGTTATAAGGGTGCTGAGTGCCCACGAGAATGATACGGGTAACATGATGTGATTGAGAATCACCCAGGCAGGTAAAATTTAAATTATGAGATGCAGGTCAACATATAGAGGGGGGAAAACAAAAGCCGGGTGGCGGCTTCGCCTTACCCGGCCTACGATTTGGATGCAGTAACTTTTTTGCAGGCCCGGTAAGCGCAGCGCCACCGGGCAAGACAGACGGGTACTGAATTAGTAGTAAGAGTGCTCGCCGCGCTGGTGCTCGGTCAGATCGCGCACGCCTTTCAGTTCCGGGAATTCGTTTAGCAGCTGCTTCTCGATCCCTTCCTTCAGGGTCACATCGACCATAGAACAGCCGTTACAGCCGCCGCCGAACTGCAGGATCGCCAGACCGTCTTCCGTGATTTCCATCAGGGTTACACGGCCACCGTGTCCTGCCAGCTGTGGGTTGATCTGCGATTGCAGCAGATACTCAACGCGCTCCATCAGCGGGGCATCGTCAGACACTTTACGCATTTTCGCGTTCGGTGCTTTCAGGGTCAGCTGAGAGCCCAGCTGGTCGGTGACAAAGTCGATTTCCGCATCGTCAAGATACGGCGCGCTCAGTTCATCGACGTACGCGGTGAGCTGTTCAAATTTAAGGGCGGTGTCAGTTGCTTCCACAGCGTCCGGAGGACAATACGAGACACCACATTCTGCATTCGGTGTGCCTGGATTGATCACAAACACGCGGATCTGCGTCCCTTCTTCCTGATTTGCCAGCAATTTGGCAAAGTGCGCTTGTGCAGAATCGGAAATACGGATCATAGCTTTGGCCTAATAGTTGACTAAATTACCTGGGTATAATCATACGCCCATTGAAGAAGGGCTACAAGGTACGGCACAGACACCATACCTGAACCGACGCGGCGCCGCTTTGCAAAAGCAGTCGGGAAAGTTCAGCAACGGTACTGCCCGTGGTGACGACATCATCCACAAGCGCGATATGGAGGCCGTGAACCGGCAATTCAAGGCGGAAGGCATTTTTCAGGTTCCTTTTGCGAAGCCGCGCGCTGAGCTGATGCTGTATTGCGGTTGCCTGCACGCGCCTGAGCGCTGAGGCAGCGTAACGGCATCCGAGCCAGCGGGCGAGCGGACGACAGAGCAGGTCGCTTTGGTTATAGCCGCGCCGCCAGTGGCGACGGTGGTGCAGGGGGACATTCATCAGCATGTCGACCCGCGGCAGCGCACGCGTTCGTCGTGCCTGCAAAACGGCGAGAAGCAGCAAGCGGGCAAGGGGCGTCGCCAGTACGCTTTGGTGAGAAAACTTCAGCGCGTGGATAAGCGAACTGAGCGGCGGAACATAATTATCCACCGCAACAAGCGCTTGCCACGGCGGCGCTTTTTTCAGGCAGCGACCGCAGGGGAGCGCCAGGCTGACCGCCGGTAACCCACACTGCGGACACCCGGCGATCCGTCCTTCCAGCGAGCGGGTGCAGACGGAACACATCCCCCACGCGCTGAGCGCAAGCGGCATTCGGCATAGCCAGCACAAGCCGGGCACTGTTAGCATAGGTAACCTCCATGTAAAAAAAGAGAACGATAGCTGATGAAGACGCTGTGGTGGCAGACCGTTGGGACGGGAAATTGTCATCTTGTGCTGCTGCACGGATGGGGACTGAATGCGGAAGTGTGGCGTTGCGTAAGTGAGGAACTCGCCTCGCAATTTACGCTGCATCTGGTGGATTTGCCGGGCTATGGCCGCAGCCGCGGCTTTGGCGCGATGTCGCTTGATGAGATGGCGCAGCAGGTTTTGGATGCCGCGCCGCAAAACGCCGTCTGGCTGGGCTGGAGCCTGGGTGGGCTGGTGGCAAGCAAAATTGCGCTGGATAACCCCGGCTGCGTGAGCGCGCTGGTTACCGTGGCCTCGTCCCCGTGTTTTAGCGCGCAGGACGCGTGGCCGGGTATCAAGCCTGAAGTGCTGGCCGGGTTCCAGCAGCAGCTAAGCGAAGACTTCCAGCGGACGGTGGAACGTTTTCTCGCGCTGCAGACAATGGGAACAGAAACCGCGCGTCAGGATGCGCGCACGCTGAAACAGACCGTGCTCTCGCTGCCGATGCCTGACGTTGAGGTGCTTAACGGGGGGCTTGAGATCCTGAAAACGGTCGATCTGCGTGAACCGCTGGCGTCGCTGGCGGTCCCGCATCTGCGTATTTATGGTTATCTGGACGGGCTGGTGCCGCGCAAGGTGGTTCCGCTGCTGGATGACCTGTGGCCGGAGAGCCAATCGTTGGTGGTCGCTAAAGCGGCACACGCGCCGTTTATCTCGCACCCTGGCGAGTTTTGTTCGGCGCTGTCCGGCTTTATTCGCGCAGTGCCCACCACTCCCTGAGGCAGGCTTTCCCTTCCGGGCAACGTTTACAGCTGCCGGACAAACAACCGTCCGGCTCTTCCTGAATGCGCACGGCTTTTCCCATCGCTTCGAGTCTTTCCAGCATGGCATCGATCATCGGCTGGGGCGTATGCAGGCTGAGGCTTAGCTGCTTTGCCTCCATGCGCCCCTGTAACGCCAGTAAATCACGAACCTGAATCAACGATGCCATCTGTTTGCCCCTTAGTGACAGTCGCCCGCCGGGCTGTTGCAGCAGGAGGTCGGCGTTTTACGCGTCGCCAGCAGGTTGACATCAACGCGGCTCCGCGCCCGGCGCAGCAGGCCCATCACCATCACGTTAAACAGGCTCACCGCCAGGATGCAGACCAGACTGTAACGCGGGTGCTGGCTGAAGTTAACGGTCTGATAGAACACCGTCGCCAGGGAGTAAGCGATATTCAACCCCCACAGAATGGAGAAGCCCATCCAGCCGCGGCTGGACTCACGGGCAATCGCCCCCATTACCGAGATGCACGGAATGTACAGCAACACGAAGATGAGGTAGCTGTAGGCCGCTGACGCACTGCCGAATTTCTCGCTCATCACGCCCATGGCGCCGGTCGCCATTTCGCCGTCGCCTTTGCTGGCCTCAATCGGGTTCGCCAGCACGCTCAGGCTGAAGGTGTCTTTCAGGCTCTGCCAGGTTTCCTCAACGGCACCCAGCAGTTCGTCGCCGAGGTGAAACTCTGCCGGATTGAACTCTTGCTCCTGAATGTTCTCTGCGGTGTAGAGCGTGTTCAGCGTCCCGACAACCACCTCTTTCGCCATTGCGCCGGTGAACAGGCCAACGGTCGCCTGCCAGTTATCCTCCTGCACGCCAATCGGTTTGAAGACCGGCGTGATGACGCGGCTGACGGAAGCGAGGGCAGAGTCGTTGATGTTATCTGCCGCCTGACCGCTTAACGTGAAGCTGTTCAGCGCGCTCAGGAAGATACTGACGATGACAATCACTTTACCGGCGCGCAGCACGAAGCCTTTCAGGCGCTGCCAGGTCTGGATCGCCAGGCTCTTCAGATGCGGTACGTGGTAAACCGGCAGCTCCATCACGAACGGTGACGCTTCACCGCGCATAATGGTGTGCTTCAGCATCAGACCGGTCAGGATTGCCATCACGATGCCGAGCACGTACAGCGAGAAGACCGCCAGCGCGCCCTGCTGACCAAAGAAAGCGGCGGCAAAGACCGCAAAGATGGCCAGGCGCGCGCCGCAGGACATAAACGGCGCCATCATGATGGTCATCAGCCGCTCGCGCGGTGCATCAAGCGTACGTGCACCCATCACCGACGGCACGTTGCAGCCGAAGCCAACGATCAGCGGCACGAAGGATTTACCCGGCAGCCCCAGCGCCTGCATCAGGCGATCCATCACGAACGCCGCGCGAGCCATATAGCCGGAGTCTTCGAGGAAGGAGAGGAACAGGTACATCATGCCGATCTGCGGCACCAGCGGCAGCACGGTGTTGATACCGCCGCCAATCCCCTGGGCGAGGAAGATGGTCAGCCATTCCGGGAAGTGCAGGGTGTAGCCCAGCCACTGGATACCGTGCACGAATATCGCGACGGAACCGGCGTCAAAGACAGGCTGGAGCGCGCCGCCGATGTTAATGGCAAGCAGGAACATCAGGTACATCACCAGCAGGAAGATGGGCAAACCGAGGAAGCGGTTGAGCACAATCTTATCTACGGCGGCGGTAAAGCGGCTGGGTTCCGCCGTCAGGGCGTTGCTGACCACGTCGCAAATCGCGGCGATGGCCTGATAGCGTGCGTCCGCGATGTGCAGCGCCGGGTCATCCAGCTCGTCGCTCAGGCGTGCCAGCGCCACGTCGAGTTTATCTGCTGCATCACCGGCATAGGCGCGGCTGTAGATATCGCCTTCCAGCATCTGCAGGCCGAGCCATTGACGCTGTCTGGCAGGCATGGCGGTGTCCATCTCCTGCGCCAACTGGCTGGCTTCACGAAGCAGCGGCTGCGCGTAGTGCACCAGTTCAATGTCGGCGTTACCTGTGTGGCGGTCAACGGCCAGCTTCAGGGCGTCAATGCCGCGCCCGCGAGTAGAGACCAGCGGAACCACCGGGCAGCCCAGGCGGGCGGAGAGGGCATCGACGTCGATGCGCAACTTCTGCTTCTCTGCGATATCGAGCATGTTAAGCGCCACGATGCAGGGAATACCCAGCTCAAGCAGCTGCAGCGTCAGATAGAGATTGCGCTCAAGGTTGGACGCATCCACCACGTTGATGAGCAGATCCGCATCGCCGCTCAGAATATAGTGGCAGGCGATCTGCTCATCGAGCGAGGTTTGGGATGAAATCGTGGTGAGCGAATAGGTGCCCGGCAGGTCAACCAGCGTGACCTGATTGTCCGTCGTCGTGAACTGGCCTTCTTTGCGTTCAACCGTCACGCCTGCCCAGTTGCCGACGCGCTGGCGCGCACCGGTTAACTGATTAAATAAGGTTGTCTTGCCGGAATTAGGATTGCCAATTAAGCCAATAGTTAATTTTTTCATTGTAATAGACTCACTGAACCGCTGGCTTGTTATTGAGATAACGCTTCGACTTCAATTAAGGCGAGGTCTTTCTTACGCAGTACCAGATTGACGCGTCGGGTTTCGATATGAACGGGGTCGCCCAGCGGGGCCACGCGTACAACCTGGAATGACGAGCCGGGTAGCATGCCGAGTGACAAGAGCTTTTGCCGATAGGCGGGGCTAATTTCACGAGTAAAACCGGTAATTTTCCATGCACTGTCTGGAGTGAATTGCATAGCGCCTGATTCCACGGGAGGTTAAATAATCTACACAATGATGATAATGAGAATAGTTTTTATCAGCAATATTAAAACTGTGACGGAATGTTGTTAATCGTATTAATTTGCGGTCTGCTTGACCTTGCTCAATATTTGCAGAATTACCGGGAAGGAATAAAAAGCTTATTTGTTAATGGAGTGATAAATAGTGGTTTAAATATGGATGTGCAATCGGTTTCATATATTTCGATATGTTTTTATTCCCCTCACCCCGGCCCTCTCCCCAAAGGGGCGAGGGAGAAAAGACCGCACCGTGCGATCCCCTCTCCCCTTTGGGGAGAGGGTTAGGGTGAGGGGAATTTTGTTACCTTAGCGTTTCTTACCCATTGCCGCTGCCAGCGCATCCATCATCGCGCTGTTGCCCGCAGGCTGCGCGTCACGCCCGCGCGGTTTCGCGGCCTTCGCTGCCGGACGCTGCTGTTCGCGACCGCCGCCGTTGCCGCCGCGGCGCGCGTTGGTTTCGCCCGGCTGCTCGTCCAGACGCATGGTCAGGGCGATACGCTTGCGCTGCAGATCCACTTCCAGCACTTTCACCTTCACGATGTCGCCCGCTTTGACCACGGTATGCGGGTCTTCAACGAACTTGTCGGCGAGGGAAGAGATATGGACCAGACCGTCCTGATGCACGCCGATATCCACAAACGCGCCAAAGTTGGTGACGTTGGTGACCGCACCTTCCAGCACCATGCCGGGCAGCAGGTCGTTCATGGTCTCCACGCCGTCAGCAAAGGTCGCGGTTTTAAACTCAGGGCGCGGATCGCGGCCCGGTTTTTCCAGCTCTTTGATGATGTCGCTAACCGTCGGCACGCCAAACTGCTCGTCGGTGAAATCCGATGCTTTCAGGTTACGCAGCGCGCTGTTGTCGCCCATCAGGTCTTTCAGCGCCTGCTGGGTCGCGGCCAGAATGCGCTCCACCACAGGGTAGGCTTCCGGGTGAACGGTAGAGGCATCGAGCGGGTTATCGCCGTGGTTGATACGCAGGAAGCCCGCGCACTGCTCAAAGGCTTTCGGCCCCAGACGGCTCACCTTCAGCAACTGCTGACGGTTCTGGAACTGGCCGTTCTCATCACGCCAGGCGACGATGTTCTGCGCCATCATGCGGGTTAAGCCCGCCACGCGAGTCAGCAGGGGAACGGAGGCGGTGTTCAGGTCAACGCCGACGGCGTTTACGCAGTCTTCCACCACCGCATCCAGCTTGCGCGCCAGCTGCGTCTGGCTCACGTCGTGCTGATACTGGCCCACGCCGATGGATTTCGGGTCGATCTTCACGAGTTCGGCCAGCGGATCCTGTAAACGGCGTGCGATAGAGACCGCGCCGCGCAGGGAAACGTCCAGGTCCGGGAACTCCAGCGCTGCCAGTTCAGACGCGGAATAGACGGATGCGCCCGCTTCGCTGACGATCACTTTCTGCGCCGTCACTTTCGGGAACTGTTTCTGCACGTCTAGGTAGAAACGCTCGGTTTCGCGTGAGGCCGTACCGTTGCCGATGGCGACCAGTTCCACGTTGTACTTCTCGCACAGCGCCGCCACCACGACGGCCGCTTTCGCTGCCTGACCAGTGTGCGGGTAAATAGTGTCGGTGGCGACAAGCTTGCCGGTGCCGTCAACCACGGCAACCTTCACACCGGTACGCAGGCCCGGATCGAGACCCATGGTCGCGCGCAGGCCAGCAGGGGCGGCCATCAGCAGGTCGTGCAGGTTGCGGGCGAAAACGTTAATGGCTTCGTCTTCGGCGCGCTCGCGCACGGTGCCCATCAGCTCGGTTTCGAGGTGCATCAGCACCTTAATGCGCCAGGTCCAGCTCACCACGCCTTTACGCCAGTTGTCCGCCGGGGCGTTGTTCAGGCGCAGGCCGAGGTGATCGGTGATGATCTGCTCGCAGTGGCTCTCTTTCGGCGGCTCGTCAAACTGCGGGTCGGCGTTCAGGGAGAGCTGGAGCACGCCTTCGTTGCGGCCGCGGAACATCGCCAGCGCGCGGTGTGAAGGGGCGGTAGAGATCGGTTCGTGGTGATCGAAGTAGTCGCGGAATTTCGCGCCTTCTTCCTCTTTACCCGTGACGACGGTAGAGACGATGTGGGCATTCTTCCACAGGTAATCACGCACTTTAGCGAGCAGGGCGGCGTCTTCAGAGAAACGCTCCATCAGAATGTAGCGCGCGCCGTCGAGGGCGGCTTTGGTGTCCGCTACGCCTTTGTCAGTGTCGATAAATTTCGCCGCTTCGGTATCGGGATCGTGGGACGGCTCGTTCCACAGCAGGTCGGCCAGCGGCTCAAGACCCGCTTCAATCGCGATCTGCCCACGCGTGCGGCGCTTCGGTTTATACGGCAGATAGAGATCTTCGAGTTCGGTTTTGCTCAGGGTGCCATTGATGGCGTTTTCCAGCTCGCTGGTCAGCTTGCCCTGTTCGCCAATGGATTTGAGGATTGCCTGCCGACGTTCTTCCAGCTCGCGCAAATAACCCAGACGCGTTTCCAGGTTACGCAGCTGCGTGTCATCCAGACCACCGGTGACTTCCTTACGATAGCGTGCAATAAACGGCACGGTGTTCCCTTCATCAAGCAGGCGAACGGCAGCTTCTACCTGTTCGGCTCTGGCCTGAATATCACCCGCAATAATGCGGCAGAGCGAATCTTTCATCATGGCTTTATCATCTGTTGAGTCGAAAAAATCAGGGGATAGTTATACGGGCTGACACGGCAAAATGCCAGCCGTGGAGGGCGCTCTCGGACTATTTAACATACTCGATTTCGTTCACGTACCAGCTGGCTTCACCGGAAGGGGTCTGCACGACGGCCAGATCGCCCACTTCCTTTTTCAGCAGCGCGCGCGCCATGGGTGAGTCGATGGAGATGTAATCCTTACGACCAAAAATTTCATCGTAGCCAACGATGCGAAACCGCAGGGTGTTGCCGTCATCGTTTTCAATTTCAACCCACGCGCCGAAGAACACTTTGCCTTCCTGCTGCGGGGAGTAATCGACAATTTTCAGGTTCTCGAGGCACTTCGTCAGGTAGCGAACCCGACGGTCGATCTCACGCAGTCGCTTTTTGTTGTACTGGTAGTCAGCATTTTCGCTGCGATCGCCCAGGCTTGCCGCCCAGGTGACTTTTTTGGTCACCTCGGGACGCTCTTCGCGCCACAGGTAATCCATCTCTTTTTTGAGCTTTTCGTACCCTTCGCGGGTGATCAGGGGCGTTTTCATGGTGAAGCCTTTGCTGCCGGTTTACTGTCTTGCGCACAATACGTACCACACAGTGTAACAGACAGGATTAATAATGATTTATGTGATGAAATGAGCAGATAAGCTGCTGTTAAATATGCTTTGTAACAATTTCGACTAGAATTTATACCAGAATTAGCTGGTCGAATACGTGCACTTTTTTAGAATACGCTGTTACAAAGACTATCCGAACCTTTGGGAGTACACACAATGCAAGAAAACTACAAAATTCTGGTCGTGGATGACGACATGCGCCTGCGCGCGCTGCTTGAGCGTTATCTGACCGAGCAGGGCTTCCAGGTTCGTAGCGTCGCGAACGCTGAGCAGATGGACCGTCTGCTGACCCGTGAATCTTTCCACCTGATGGTCCTTGACCTGATGCTACCGGGCGAAGACGGGCTTTCCATCTGCCGCCGTCTGCGCAGTCAGAGCAACCCGATGCCAATCATCATGGTGACGGCGAAGGGCGAAGAGGTTGACCGTATCGTGGGCCTCGAAATTGGCGCAGACGACTACATTCCAAAACCGTTTAACCCGCGTGAACTGCTGGCGCGTATTCGCGCCGTGCTGCGCCGTCAGGCGAACGAACTGCCGGGCGCTCCTTCCCAGGAAGAAGCGGTGATTGCCTTCGGTAAGTTCAAGCTGAACCTCGGCACCCGTGAGATGTTCCGTGAAGACGAGCCAATGCCGCTCACCAGCGGCGAGTTTGCGGTACTGAAAGCGCTGGTCAGCCACCCGCGTGAGCCGCTCTCCCGTGACAAGCTGATGAACCTGGCGCGCGGTCGCGAATACTCCGCAATGGAACGCTCCATCGACGTGCAGATCTCCCGCCTGCGCCGCATGGTGGAAGAAGATCCGGCGCATCCTCGTTATATTCAGACCGTGTGGGGTCTAGGCTACGTGTTTGTCCCGGACGGCTCTAAAGCATGAGGCGAATGCGCTTCTCGCCGCGAAGCTCGTTTGCCCGCACCCTGTTATTGATCGTCACCCTGCTGTTCGTCAGCCTGGTGACGACCTATCTGGTGGTGCTGAACTTTGCGATCCTGCCGAGCCTCCAGCAGTTTAATAAGGTCCTTGCCTACGAAGTCCGTATGCTGATGACCGATAAGCTGCAGCTGGAGGACGGCACGCAGCTGGTTGTTCCCCCGGCGTTTCGCCGTGAAATCTACCGTGAGCTGGGCATTTCGCTCTACTCCAACGAAGCGGCGGAAGACGCTGGCCTGCGCTGGGCGCAACACTACGAATTCCTTAGCCAGCAGATGGCGCAGCAGCTGGGTGGCCCAACGGAAGTGCGCGTTGAGGTCAACAAAAGCTCGCCGGTCGTCTGGCTGAAAACCTGGCTCTCACCCAACATCTGGGTGCGCGTCCCGCTGACCGAAATCCATCAGGGCGACTTCTCGCCGCTGTTCCGCTACACCCTGGCCATCATGCTGCTGGCGATAGGCGGCGCGTGGCTGTTTATCCGTATACAGAACCGACCGCTGGTCGACCTGGAGCACGCGGCGCTGCAGGTCGGTAAAGGGATTATTCCTCCACCGCTGCGCGAGTATGGCGCCTCAGAAGTGCGTTCGGTGACGCGTGCGTTTAACCATATGGCGGCAGGTGTGAAGCAGCTGGCGGATGACCGTACGCTGCTGATGGCGGGGGTTAGCCATGACCTGCGCACGCCGCTGACGCGTATTCGCCTGGCGACGGAGATGATGGGGGAAGAGGACGGTTACCTTGCCGAGTCCATCAACAAGGACATCGAAGAGTGTAACGCCATCATTGAGCAGTTCATCGATTACCTGCGCACCGGGCAGGAGATGCCGATGGAAATGGCTGACCTGAACGCGGTGCTGGGCGAGGTGGTGGCGGCGGAAAGCGGCTACGAGCGTGAGATTGATACCGACCTGCAGGCGGGGGAGATCCAGGTGCGCATGCATCCGCTCTCCATCAAACGTGCAGTGGCGAACATGGTGGTCAACGCGGCTCGCTACGGCAATGGCTGGATTAAAGTCAGCAGCGGGTCTGAACTCAACCGCGCCTGGTTCCAGGTGGAAGACGATGGCCCTGGCATTAAGCCTGAGCAGCGTAAGCATCTGTTCCAGCCGTTTGTGCGTGGCGACAGCGCGCGCAGCACCAGCGGAACCGGTTTAGGCCTGGCGATTGTGCAGCGTATTATCGATAACCATAACGGATTGCTGGAGATTGGCACCAGCGAAAGGGGGGGGCTGAGCATTCGCGCCTGGCTGCCGGTACCGGTGACGCGGGGGCAGGTGAAAGAGGGTTAAAAAAAGGGTGGCACTCGCCACCCTTTTTTGTAGGTCGGGTAAGGCGAAGCCGCCACCCGACAACATAAGACCTCTGCGGCCTGATGCCCTCACCCCAGCCCTCTCCCACAGGGAGAGGGGGAAGGTATTACAGCTTCGGACCCGCGCTCACCAGCGCTTCGCCTGCCGGGGTATCGGTATACTTCTCGAAGTTCTCAATAAACAGCTTCGCCAGCGACTCCGCCTTCTCGCGCCACTGCTCCGGTGAACCGTACGTATTGCGCGGGTCGAGGATATGCGTATCCACACCCGGCAGAGACGTTGGGATCGCCAGGTCAAACATTGGCAGCGTGAAGGTTTCAGCGTCGTCCAGAGAACCATCCAGAATGGCGTCGATAATCGCGCGGGTATCCTTGATGGAAATACGCTTGCCGGTGCCGTTCCAGCCGGTGTTCACCAGGTAGGCCTGTGCGCCGGATGCCTGCATGCGTTTTACCAGCACTTCAGCGTACTGCGTCGGATGCAGCGACAGGAAGGCCGCGCCGAAGCAGGCGGAGAAGGTCGGAGTTGGCTCCGTCACACCGCGCTCGGTACCCGCCAGCTTGGCGGTAAAGCCCGAGAGGAAGTGGTACTGCGTCTGGCTGGCGGTCAGGCGGGAAACCGGTGGCAGCACGCCGAACGCATCCGCCGTCAGGAAAATCACCTTCGTAGCATGACCCGCTTTTGACACCGGCTTCACGATATTGTCGATGTGGTAAATCGGATATGACACACGGGTGTTTTCGGTTTTCGACGCATCGTCGAAGTCGATGGAGCCGTCGGCACGCACGGTGACGTTTTCGAGCAGCGCGTCGCGGCGGATCGCGTGGAAGATATCCGGTTCGGCCTCTTCAGACAGGCGAATGGTCTTCGCGTAGCAGCCGCCTTCGAAGTTAAACACGCCGTCGTCGTCCCAGCCGTGTTCGTCATCGCCAATCAGGCGGCGTTTCGGGTCGGTAGAGAGGGTTGTTTTCCCAGTGCCGGACAGGCCGAAGAATACCGCCACGTCGCCTTTCTCGCCGACGTTCGCCGAGCAGTGCATGGAGGCGATACCGCGCAGCGGCAGCAGGTAGTTCATGACCGAGAACATCCCTTTCTTCATCTCGCCGCCGTACCAGGTACCGCCAATCAGCTGGATACGCTCGGTCAGGTTGAAGGCAACAAAGTTTTCGGAGTTCAGACCCTGCTCTTTCCACTGTGGATTCGTGCATTTCGCACCGTTCATCACGATGAAATCTGGGGTGAAGTCCTGCAGCTCTTCGTCGGTAGGACGAATAAACATATTTTTCACGAAATGCGCCTGCCAGGCCACTTCGGTAATGAAACGCACGGAAAGTCGGGTGTCGGCGTTAGCGCCGCAGAAAGCGTCGATAATGAACAGGCGCTTGCCGGAGAGTTGGTGAGTGACGAGCCCTTTCAGATGCTGCCAGGTCTCCGGGGAGAGCGGTTTGTTGTCGTTCTTCCCTTTGCCCTTATCAGCCCACCACAGCGTATCGCGGGTGGTTTCGTCTCGGACGATATACTTATCTTTCGGCGAACGACCGGTAAAAATACCGGTATCGACGGCGATAGCACCAAGGTTTGTCAACACACCTCGCTCGTATCCTTCCAGTGCTGGATTGAGCTCTTCCTGATACAGCGTATCGTAATCGGGGTTGTAGACGATTTCCTGGACGTCGTGAATACCATAAGCCATGAGATCTTGCGGGGTTAAACCAGTAACACGCATATCACTGCTCCTTAGCCAATATGTACTGCCTGAAATTGTAGGGTTTTTCTGAGGTTGTTAACCGCGACGGGGCTCATAGATTTACGTATCTGGACAAAACCCTTACTAACGGAAAACGCTGCGACTCCAGTCACAGCGCAGGCGGATTATCGCAGGAATCGCTTTTTGGTTGTGGAAAATGTTCCTAAAAGGTTAAGGGCTGGTGAATTTAACCGAAGGAATGTGAATGTAATCGCATACACGTAAGAAAATTACGTAAGAGTTACATAGGGAAAACGATTCAGCTTGGGGGGAGTTTTTTTACCCCTCTCCCCAAAGGGAAGAGGGTTAGGATGAGGGGAAAGAGGTTTAGTGAACCTGCGGATCCGCCGGGGAGGCGTTATTGCGGATCTCGGCGATATCCATCGAATTGAACACGTAGTGCGTACCGCAGTAGTCACAGTGCATGTCGATTTCACCGTCTTCCGCCATGATGCTGTCGATCTCTTCGTCAGGCAGCGTTTTCAGGGCGCCCGCGCAGCGCTCGCGGGAGCAGGTGCACTTAAACTCCACCGCCTGCGGGTCGTATACCGTCACTTCTTCTTCGTGGTACAGACGCCACAGCACGTCGGTCGCCGACAGGTTGAAGAGCTCTTCTGCTTTGACGGTTTCGGTCAGCGTCGCCAGGTGCTCAAAATCATTGGTCTGCGCATCCTGTGCAGGCAGAACCTGCAGCAGCATACCGCCAGCAGCAGGCTGACCGTCAACTTCACCGGTGCGGATGAACAGACGGGTTGGCAGCTGTTCAGACCGCATGAAGTAGTCTTCCAGGCAGGCTGCCAGGGTATCGCCTTCCAGCCCGACCACTCCCTGATAGCGCTCGCCTTCCTCCGGGGAGATGGTGATCACCAGATAGCCATTGCCAACCAGCGTTTTCAGATCCGCATTTTCAGGGACTTCGCCCTGAACGCGTGCAACGCCGCGCATCTGCTGCTGGTTGTTGCCGTTGATCACCGCCAGCGTCATCGGGCCGTCACCCTGCAGCTGCACGGTGATATCACCAGCGAATTTTAGCGTGGCGGTCAGCAGGCTGGTGGCAACCAGCAGTTCGCCCAACAGGGTTTTCACCGGCAGCGGGTAGTTGTGGTTTTCCAGAATCTGTTTCCAGGTTTCGGATACGGTGACCAGCTCGCCGCGCACGGCGAATTGTTCAAACAGATAGCGGTGTAATTGGTCGTGTTGGGCCATTTTCATCTCTCGTGCAGGTGAGGGTTACTCGGTCTCACCGTGTTTAAATTTCATCAGATCGCGGCGCTCTTTTTTATCCGGTCGCCGGTCCGGGTGAGGCATCGTCAGCGCGTTCATTTTGCGCGCCAGCGCGGTTTTCTCACGCTTTTCAATGCTTTCAGCTGTCTCTTCATAAAGCTGTGTGGCTTCGGTTGCGGGACGTCGCTGTTCGGTAATGGCTTTAATCACTACCGTTTTTTCATCATTACCCTGGCGCAGCGTTAAGGTGGCATTCAGCTCAACCATCTTGCTCGGCTTGCTGCGCTGACCGTTGTAATGCACTTTGCCACCATCAACCATTTCGCGGGCAAGGGCGCGCGTTTTATAAAACCGGGCCGCCCATAGCCATTTATCCAGTCTTACCCCATCAGAGGGTTTTTCTTTCATGGCGTCTCCTTCACGGTGAGTGAGGGGATCATCCGGCGATAGTCGTTCAGCCCCGGATGCCGCAGGTAGCTTTTTTCAGCCAGTCCGGAATCAGGATTGGTCACGCCCAGACAATAGCGAATGCCAAACGTCGCGGCGGCATCCAGAATCGGCTCGCTGTCGTCAATAAACAGCGTACGTTCCGGCTGCAAACCGGTCTCTTCCGCCACCGCATGCCACAACCGCTGATCCTCTTTCGGATAACCAAATGTGTGGGTGGAAAGTAATAAATCAAGGTGTGACGCCAGACCGGTATGTTCCAGCTTCACGGCCAGATTATGAGGATGCGCGTTAGTCAGCAAAATGCGGCGCTTACCGCTGGCTTGCAGGGCATCCAGGAACGGCACCGTATCGTCGCGCAGTACCGCGCGTGGCCCTTGGGCGGTGGTCATGGCACAAATATCCAAACCGAGGCGCTCGCTCCAGTAGTCCAGACAGTACCAGTTTAGCGTATGCTGCACGGCGCTATATTGCGAACGAATGAATTCCTGCGCTTCTGCCGGAGAGATACCCTGCTGTTTACCGTATGTTTCGGGCACCAGTTGTTGCCAGAAAAAGTTATCAAAGGCGAGATCAAGCAGCGTGCCGTCCATATCCAGCAGGACGGTATCGACCTCCTGCCAGGCAATATCAAGATGCATTTAGGGGAACTCCAGCCAGAAGAAACGTGCGCGACAGGGTAGCACAACTTGCCGCGCAGTGACGTTATCCGATCAGGCTCTCAGAGGATGAGATGAGTTTAGGATTGAGGCAATTTTCGTAATACTGCTGAATCTCAGCAAGCCGTGTGCGCGAACGCTGATAGCGGCGCAAGGCCATAAAGCCGTTCCAGAAAATGCATGCCAGCATCGCGATCATCAGCAGGGATGTGCCGATATAACGCCACAATCCTGCGCTATCCGGCATTCGGTGCAGGTCGACATGGCGCGTGCCATTGGCGTCTGTGAAGATACGTGTGACGATCCCTTCCGCGCTGAACGGCGTTTGCATCAGCATTTGAGCAAGGCGCTGGAACTCTCCCCACTGCTCCTGAGCCGGGTAGTCATATAACGCAACTTGCGGATAAGGCTGATCAACCAGATCGCTCCCCTCATCGCTGACAATCACAAAGCCGCCCGGAGCCGGGCTGTTTAACGCCTGGGCTGCTCGGGTGGTTTCGCGCATCACAAACGGCGCGGTGGAGGTGGCGACCAGGTTATCCAGAGATTCAGCGCTGACCGGACGCAGCAGCACGTTGACGCCGTCCAGGCGTCCTGCTTCCGCGCGTTTCACCAGTGCATCCCAGTCCTTGCTGTTCCCGAGATTCACCAGTGCGTTTTTAAGCCGCACGCACTCGTCCTGGGCAGAACAGAGATCCTCTGTTTTCAGGACGATTTCACCAAAGTCATCCAGCAGTACCATGCCAGATTTCTGAATTGCCGAACGCAGGGCAGGGCTAACGCGGGAATCGTCATCCGGTTTCGGATGCAGCTGGCGGCTGACCGTCTCGGTGAGCGCCGTGGCTTTATTCACGACATCGGATTCAGGCAGCGGCAGCGGAGGCGCATCGTTCCAGATAATTTGCGAACAATCAAACGGCATAAACGGCGAATTCTGACGTGTGTTCCATGCGCCAGGCGCATGGATGTTACACATTCCGGTCCCTTGCAGACGCAGCGTATCACCCACGCGTATGCCGGCGTCTTCCAGCTGCTTCACGCTGGTGGCTTCCACCGTCTGCGCCCCTTTAATCCATGACAGGGTGAACTTAATGGGCATATCCAGCGGCACGAAAAGTAGCAGCATCAAAAAGACCAGCGCTGCGCCACCAGCAATGACCGTGCTGCGAAGCCAGTGCTGAAGCGGGAAGTTTTTCACTTCATCGTGCAGAGACAGATAACGCCCCTGACGCACCACGTGGCGGTCGAGGTAGATATCGATATCGGTTTTATGCCCTAAATCCTGGGCGATCCACGGCTGCCAGTGGCGCGGATAGATAAGGTCGATAATACCGAGCGAGATATTATTGAGATGCTCCTGATCGTTCTCGCCGAAGAGACCCCAGCGCTTTGGCGTTCCACGCAGGCAGTGAATTTCACGCAGCGACGTTTTCGTCGGAGGGGCAAACAGACCCCACAATCCGGCCGCCAGGAGCAGAACTGCGCCGCCCGCAAGCCAGGGAACGAAAACATCTGGCGTGAGCAGACAGAAGAAAAAGAGCAGAAATGCCGCAACAATCAGCACCGCTTCACGAATACCATCCGGGCGGCTTAAGGCGTACTCTTCATGCGTCTCCTGACGAATGTTCAGCAATTCAATCTGCTCTGTCTCTTCACCGCGAATGCTGGCCTGCGTTGAACTTGCCCGTTCCAGCGCGAAGCGCGGCGCTTCATGCACGTACTCATTGAGGTGATGACCGTTTAGCGAGATAACCAGCGGCAGGGAGTCGGTATGAATCAGCTCTACGCTGTTTTCATCATTAATGTACTGTTCCCAGAATGGCGGGAGATGGACCTCGACAGAATCCAGGTAATAACGCCATTTGTTAGGGTCGTCAGTCGTAATGCCGTAACGGGTGATCGAGCGCGTCACGCAGAGCACGGTGTCGCTTTGTGCGTTAAGATTGAGGGAGACCGGCGCAGTACTGGCACCCGTTGGCCCAGGCGACTGCTGAGCGCGGTTCAGGTTATCGAGGTAGTGTTCAATGGCGCTGCGTTCTTCAGGCGCGAGCTTACGTGTCGTCGCACCCGCAAAAGCGTTTAAAAAGGGCAGTCGATATCGACGCTGTACGCGACGCCTGTAGGCCCACCCTGCAACCAGCGCGGCGGCCAGCATAGCAGTGAGAACAATCAAAATGGTGCTCATGCTTTCCCCATCTTACTTATCTTACAGGTGTAGTCAGTAGCACCTTTAACATGAATGAGAGTCTGTGGTTGGCTATCGGCAAGTATGGAGTCGAACTTGAGCATTCTGAAGCGCATCCCAGTGACCGATGATAATAGCAAAGCCTGTGGTGGCGCGATATCAGCAAATTCCTGGAAACATTTCAACCTCTTGACATTTGTTTTGAATTAAGGATTGATTCCAGTTACGTTGCATAAATGTAAATAAAGTACAATTGACATTGCCCAAACCGTGCGGCATATCGCACAATAACGCCAGTTCACACAGCAAAGACCCGTCAAGATGAGCAAACCACTACAAAAACCCACCATTCTGAGCGTTGAAACCGTCGCTAAATCGCGCCTGTTTAATGTGGAAAGTGTGGACCTGGAGTTCAGCAACGGTGTGCGTCGCGTTTACGAACGTATGCGCCCCTCTTCGCGTGAAGCAGTGATGATTGTCCCCATCGTTGACGATCACCTGATCTTGATCCGTGAATACGCGGTAGGAACTGAATCTTACGAACTTGGATTCTCCAAGGGACTGATCGATCCTGGCGAGACGGTTTTCGAAGCCGCCAATCGTGAACTGAAAGAAGAGGTCGGTTTTGGCGCGAATGAGCTGTCGTTCCTGAAAAAACTGAGCATGGCACCGTCCTATTTTTCCAGCAAAATGAATATCGTGGTGGCGGAAGATCTCTATCCAGAATCGCTGGAAGGAGACGAGCCGGAGCCGCTGCCGCAGGTTCGCTGGCCGCTGGCGCACCTGATGGATTTACTGGAAGATCCGGACTTTAACGAAGCGCGTAACGTGAGCGCCCTGTTCCTGGTACGCGAGTGGTTGAAAGGGCAGGGGCGGCTGTAGGCCATAAAAAAGCCGGGTGGCAGCTTCGCCTTACCCGGCCTACAATTCTTTGCCCGGTTTTTACCGGGCATTTTTATGCTTAAAACAACTCGTGCGTTTCGCCGTTATCGATAATTTCTGTTCCCACCTCATGCACCGCCTGCCTGGTTGGCTGCGTGCCTTCGATGAAATACTCTTCACGGCTATTTCCGCCATTGGCGAGCTGCCCGGTGTTGCGGTCAATGTTGACCGTCACAATGCCCGGCGGAGGCGTTAGCGGCTGCTCAGGCACGCCTTCCAGAACGGATTTCATGTACGCATCCCACGCCGGTTGCGCACTCTTCGCGCCGCCTTCGTAACCGGAGATCTGATCTTTAATCGCGCCGGAGGCGGTGGTACGACCCAAATCGCGGCGGTGATCGTCAAAGCCGATCCAGACAGAGGTGACCACACCCGGCCCGTAACCGGAGAACCACGCATCTTTCGAGCTGTTGGTGGTTCCCGTTTTCCCGCCGATGTCGCGGCGCTGCAGATCACGTCCGGCACGCCAGCCGGTGCCTTGCCAGCCCGGTTCACCAAAGATATTGGTATTCAGCGCGCTCTTAATCAGGAACGACAGCGGCGTGTTGATCACGTGCGGGGCATACTCCTGCGCACCGGTCTGGGCAACTAGCGCCTGGTTAGCCTGCTCCAGCTGAGGCTGTGGTACCGCTGAGTTCTGCTGTTCCTGAGAAATGGCGACATCTTCCATGTCTTTGTTTTCAAGTACGTTAGACTTCTGCGTATCGCCGTAAATGACCGGGATATCGCACTCTGCACAGGCGATTTTTGGTTTCGCCTCGAACAGCACGCCGCCCTGGTCGTTCTCAATTTTACTGATGAAGTACGGATCGATCAGGAACCCGCCGTTCGTCATTACCGCATAACCGCGCGCGACCTGAAGCGGCGTAAAGGACGCGGAGCCCAGCGCCAGCGATTCGGTATGGACGATATTCTGCGCCGGGAAGCCGAAGCGCTGCAGATACTCTGCCGCATAGTCAACGCCCATGGCGCGCATGGCGCGAACCATCACCACGTTTTTCGACTGCCCCAGACCCTGACGAAGACGGATTGGGCCCGCATATTGCGGTGGAGAGTTTTTCGGCTGCCAGTCAGAACCCGCACCGGCATCCCAGCGGGAAATCGGTACGTCGTTGAGAATACTGGCGAGCGTCAGCCCTTTATCCATCGCGGCGGTGTAGAGGAACGGCTTGATGTTAGAGCCAACCTGACGCAGCGCCTGAGTGGCACGGTTAAATTTGCTCTGGTTGAAATCAAACCCGCCGACCAGCGCCATCACCGCACCGTTTTGCGGATTAATGGAGACGAGCGCGGAGTTCACGTCTGGCACCTGTGCCAGCCACCACGCATCGCCCACCTGGCGAACCCAGATTTGCTGACCCGTCTGCACCGCGTCCGTCACTTTGCGCGGCGTTGGGCCTTGCAGCGTGTCAGAGCGGTACGGACGGGCCCAGCGGATCCCGTCCATTCGCAGCGAGACGGAGGTGCCGTCTGCCAGCAGTGCGACGGCCTCCTGCGGATCGGCCTGTGTGACAACGGCTGGCAGCAGCGGGCCATAGGTTGGCAGTGTTTTCAGCGAGTCGGTGATTTTCTTGCTGTCCCATGCGCTTTCGCCCACTTTCCACAACACGTTCGACGGGCCGCGGTAGCCGTGGCGCATGTCGTAATCCATCACGTTGTTACGCACGGCCTGCTGTGCCGCCTGCTGAACTTTGCGGGTTACTGTGGTGTATACGCGATAGCCGTCTTCATAGGCCTTCTCGCCATAACGGCTCACCATCTCCTGACGAACCATCTCGGTGAGATACGGTGAGGAGAAGGCGATTTCCGGCGCATGGTAGTTGGCGTCGATAACATCGCTGCGTGCCTGGTCGTACTCGGTCTGGCTGATATAGCCTTCGCTCAGCATACGCGACAGCACCACGTTACGACGCGCAGTCGCACGGTCCATGGAGTAGAGCGGGTTGAACGTGGATGGCGCTTTCGGCAGACCGGCGATGGTCGCCATTTCGCTCAGCGTGAGTTGTTCTACTGGCTTACCGAAGTACACCTGCGCCGCAGCGCCAACGCCATAGGCGCGGTAACCGAGATAGATTTTGTTGAGGTAAAGCTCAAGGATCTCGTCTTTACTCAGCAGCTGCTCGATGCGGATCGCGAGGAACACCTCTTTGATCTTACGCGTCAGCGTCTTTTCAGGGCTGAGGAAGAAGTTACGCGCCAGCTGCTGCGTAATGGTACTGGCCCCCTGAGAGGCATGACCGGAGAACAACGCAATGCTGGCGGCGCGGAAAATCCCCACCGGATCGACGCCGTGGTGCTCGTAAAAACGGCTGTCCTCGGTGGCGATAAAAGCGTTCACCATCACGGGAGGAATTTGCTTTAAGGTCAGCGGGATACGGCGTTTTTCGCCATATTGCGCCATAAGCTCGCCATCGGCGCTATAGACCTGCATTGGGATCTGGAGTCGCACATCACGAAGCGTGGCGACATCAGGTAGCTGCGGCTCAATATATTTGTACAAACCATAAATCGAGCCTGCTCCCAGCAGAATGCAACAGACTGCAAGGATCAATAAATACTTTACGAACTTCACCGGAGATTTCCCATCTGGTTTCACTTGGGCAGTTTCTAAACAATCGCGCGGTAGTATAAAGGCAAGCCTGATTCATTGATATAGCCGTCACTCTGACGGGCGATAAGGAGATCGTGAAGTATGGCTTTCAAAACCTGGCAAACGGGCATTCATATTCAACAAGATAGGGTGCTCATTGTAGCGCTGACCAAAGAGAAGCCTGGGTGGCGTTTACGGCGCTGGTGGGCTGTTTCCTTGGCAGACGGGATTATCCGCGACGGGAAAATTCTCAAGCCAGAACATCTGGTTGCCGCGTTACGCGACTGGCGGCGGGCGTTGCCCCATTACCACCGGGTATTCCTCTCATTTCCCGCTGCGCGCACGTTACAACGCTCGCTGCCGCGCCCGTCCATGGCCCTTCGTGACAGCGAGCAGGTTTCCTGGGTGGGTTCCACGCTGTCCCGGGAGCTGGAGATGTCCACAGACGGGCTGTGCTTTGACTATGTGGAGGACACGTTCAGCAACACATTTCATGTTACGGCGGCTCAAAACAACGAAGTCGATGCCCTTTTGTTGTTGGCAAAAACGCTGCGCTTGCGGTTAGCGGCTATCACGCCGGATGCAGGCGCGTTAGGGAATCTCCTCCATGCCGTTGCCCCTGCTCAGTGCGTCGCCTGGCGGGATCGGCACCAGTGGCTGTGGGCGATGCGCCACCAGTGGGGACGGCGCTACGCCACAGAAGCGAAAGATGTCACCGAGCTGGCGGCCCTGCTTGCGCTCTCTTCTGATGACATCGTTCAGTTCGATGCCACACGTGACCCCTGGAAACTGCTGGTCAGTTGCCAGCCTCCCTTACCCGAGCGCGGTGCTGATTTTACCGTCGCGCTGGCGTTGGCCATGAGTGAGGTGCCTGAATGAGCACGGCGAATTTTTTACCGTGGCGACAGCAGCGCCGGATGCGCTGCCTGCGCTTCTGGGGCGTGCTGTTTATCGCTTCATTGCTGGTGACGCTGACCCTCGGGCTTGGCCTGCGGATGAATCATGACGTGAAGCTGCGTGGGCTACAGAGTGAACTGGCGGGAATCAACGCGGTGCAGCAAATACTGAAAACACGTCAGCGCCCCTCTGCACCCCCAGCAACGACTGAGATGGAATCTCGTCCCGTCGCATGGCAACCGGCACTGGAGTCACTCTCTGCCGTGATGCCAGCGCAAGCCTGGCTTTCAGCGTTACGTTATCAACCGCCTGTGCTTACGGTGAGCGGGTATGCCTCCGCCCTCCCGGCGCTTGCGGCCATGACGGATGCGCTGAAACAGGTGGCAGGGTTTAGCTTCGGGTCTGCTGGTGAACTGCAGCGGGATAGCCAGGGCCGCTGGGTGTTCACTTTTCAGCTTAAGCGCCGGGGGTAGGCCGTGGAACAACGTCTGCAACGCTGGGTAGAAATCCGCTCTTCTGTGCGGGTGATCTGCTGGTGCGTGGTGTCCGGGGTTATTGCCATAGCCGTATGGGGGCTTCTGGTACGGCCCGTTGGGGTGAAGTGTGCAGAACTCGAGGCGTTATCCATTCGCGCCAGGCAATTGAATGCCGCGTTGTGGCCTGGGGCCGGACGGCAACCCGTGGCGCCTGCCCGGCGCGAGATGCCGCCCGTTCAGCCCTTCTCGCCGCTGGATTTTCAGGACAAGAGAACCGCACTGGTGCACTGGAAACCGCAGCAGAACGGCGGGGAACTGGTGCTGGATGCGCTATGGTCAGATGTCCCTGCGCTGTTTTCCCGTCTGGCGCAGCAGGCGGTGAGCATCAGCGCATTTAACCTTGCCCCTGAAGGCACAACGCTACGCCTGAGCCTGCAGCTGGAGAGCGATCATGCGCAGTAAGGTGCGCTACCTGATTCTCTTTTCGCTGCTGTTTCTGACTGGAATGCGCGATCCCTTCCAGCCTCCGGAGGATAGCTGTGCGGTTGGGCAGCTCGCCCAGTGGCGATATCAGGGAATGGTGGGTGGCAGCATGGAAACCGGCATTTTGCGCGACGGGCAACAGCGCTGGCACCGCGTGAAAAGGGATGAACGTTTACCGCCTGGCTGGCGGGTGAGCAAGATGGATCAACAACAGCTGACCGTGGATGTCGGGGACCTGTGTGAACCGACGCAATGGACATGGCAACGAGAAGGAACGCATAAAAGTGACGTTAAGGATACTGCTGTTACTGCTGGCGATCAGCCAGCCCCTGTGGGCCGCCGCGCCAAAACCCGTCACCCTCGTGGTGGATGATGTCCCTGTCGTACAGGTGCTGCAGGCGCTGGTGGCGCAGGAGAACCGTAATCTGGTGGTATCGCCGGATGTGACGGGCTCGCTTTCGTTGAATTTAACGCGCGTGCCCTGGCGACAGGCGCTGCAGACGGTGGTGACCAGTGCCGGGCTGGTCCTTCAGGAAGATGGCGGCATCTTTTATGTCCATACTGCCGCCTGGCAGCGCGAGCAGCAGGCACGGCGGTTGCTTGAGGCACCGCTCGTCTCACATAGCATTCCGTTCACCTGGGCGGATGCCGGAGACGTGCAAAAAAACGCCGAAAGGCTCCTGAGCCCGAAGGGCAGTTTATCCGTCGATAAGCGCACAAATCGACTGTGGGTGCGGGATAATCAGAGCGTCGTGGACGTGCTAAAGCGTTGGGCGGAGCAGATGGACCTGCCCGTTGAGCAAGTGGAGCTTTCGGCCCATATCGTCACCATTAACGAAAAAAGCCTGCGTGAACTGGGGGTGAAATGGAATCTCGCAGAGGCTACAGAGGCCGGTAAAGTGGGGCAGGTCACGACGCTCGGGGCAGATCTGTCGGTCGCCAGTGCGACCACGCACGTCGGGTTTAACATTGGGCGCATCAACGGCAGGCTGCTGGATCTGGAACTGTCGGCTCTGGAGCAAAAACAGCAGGTGGATATTATCGCCAGTCCACGACTGCTGGCGTCCCATATGCAACCGGCCAGCATCAAGCAGGGCAGCGAAATTCCGTATCAGGTCTCCAGCGGCGAGAGCGGCGCGACCTCCGTGGAATTTAAAGAGGCCGTGCTTGGGATGGAGGTCACGCCGGTAGTGCTGCCGGGAGGGCGCGTGCGTCTGAAGCTTCACATCAGCGAAAACATGCCGGGCCAGGTGCTTCAGCAGGCCGATGGCGAAACGCTGGCAATTGATAAGCAAGAGATAGAAACGCAGGTGGAGGTAAAAAGCGGAGAAACGCTGGCGCTGGGCGGCATTTTCTCGCAAAAGAATAAAACCGGGAGTGATAGCGTGCCGGGGCTGGGGAAAATCCCCTGGATTGGGCAACTGTTCCGTCACGACGGTAAAGATAACGAGCGGCGCGAGCTGGTGGTGTTTATTACGCCACGCCTGGTCGATATTCATTAACGGGTAACGATCCCCGCAATGATTTTGCATTCAGTTTGTTGCAGATGTTTGACGTGGGGCATGAATTAGCATACAAGGAGTACCGATTTGAGTTGGACTTACGTCTTATTACCTTATGCGTCTGGTGCGGTGATTTAATCAGTTGCCAAACAAGCCGGAGTATTGAGATAATTTTTAGTCTGACTCTCGCTCTATTGCATATGAGGTTTCAGTTCATGTCCTGCTACGCTGGGTGTCTGCGAAGCGGGGATTACCATTAACGAATAGTCTTAGTAGTACCGAAAAAATGGCAGAGAAACGCAATATCTTTCTGGTTGGGCCTATGGGTGCCGGCAAAAGCACTATTGGGCGTCAGTTAGCTCAACAACTCAATATGGAATTTTACGATTCTGATCAAGAGATTGAGAAACGAACCGGAGCGGATGTGGGCTGGGTCTTCGATGTAGAAGGCGAAGAAGGTTTCCGTGACCGAGAAGAAAAAGTGATCAACGAACTCACGGAAAAACAGGGCATTGTGCTGGCAACTGGCGGCGGCTCTGTTAAATCTCGCGAAACCCGCAACCGTCTCTCCGCCCGTGGTGTAGTGGTCTATCTTGAGACAACTATCGAAAAACAACTGGCACGTACGCAGCGCGATAAAAAGCGCCCGCTGCTGCAGGTTGAAACGCCACCACGTGAAGTTCTGGAAGCCCTGGCAGGCGAACGCAATCCTCTGTACGAAGAGATTGCTGATGTGACCATTCGTACTGACGATCAGAGCGCTAAAGTGGTTGCAAACCAGATTATTCATATGCTGGAAAGCAACTGATTCTGGCTTTATATACACTCGCCTGCGGGTAAAAGCATTTAAGGTGGATGTCGCGTCATGGAGAGGATTACAGTTACTCTCGGGGAACGTAGTTACCCTATCACCATCGCGGCTGGTTTGTTTAACGACCCAGCTTCCTTCTTACCACTGAAAGCGGGTGATCAGGCGATGCTGGTCACCAATGAGACACTGGCTCCGCTTTATCTTGACCGCGTGCGCCACCTGCTTGAGCAGGCGGGCGTGAAGGTCGACAGTGTGATTCTGCCCGATGGCGAGCAGTATAAAAGCCTGACGGTGCTTGATACCGTCTTTACCGCACTTCTGCAAAAACCGCACGGTCGCGATACGACACTGCTCGCCCTCGGCGGCGGTGTTGTAGGCGATCTTACAGGCTTTGCTGCCGCCAGCTATCAACGTGGCGTGCGCTTTATTCAGATCCCAACGACCTTGCTGTCACAGGTCGACTCTTCTGTTGGTGGCAAAACCGCCGTCAACCATCCGCTCGGTAAAAACATGATTGGCGCGTTCTACCAGCCGGCATCGGTGGTGGTGGATCTCGACTGTCTGAAAACCTTACCTGAGCGTGAGCTGGCGTCTGGTCTTGCAGAAGTGATCAAATACGGCATTATTCTTGACGGTGAGTTCTTCACCTGGCTGGAAGAGAATATGGATGCCCTGCTGCGCCTTGACGGGCCAGCGTTGGCGTACTGTATTCGTCGTTGTTGTGAGCTGAAAGCAGAAGTCGTTGCAGCAGACGAGCGCGAAACGGGCTTACGTGCTTTACTGAATCTGGGGCATACGTTTGGTCACGCGATCGAAGCGGAAATGGGCTACGGCAACTGGCTTCATGGCGAAGCGGTCGCGGCCGGTATGGTCATGGCTGCGCGTGCGTCTGAGCGCCTGGGTCAGTTCAAACCGGAAGAGACAGCGCGCATTATTGCGCTGCTTGAACGTGCCGGGTTACCAGTGACAGGGCCGCAGGAGATGTCTGCGCAGGCGTATCTACCCCACATGATGCGCGATAAAAAAGTATTGGCAGGTGAGATGCGTTTGGTACTCCCGCTTGCAATAGGGAAGAGTGAAATGCGCGGCGGAGTGCCGCACGATGTCGTTCTTGGCGCTATCGCTGATTGTCAGCAGGCGTAACAACTAGAAAGGTCAGGCCACTGTTACCGGTGGTCGTTTAGCTTCAGGTGAAATGCAAAGTCGTTGGCATAAGCCTTTGAGTGGGGTGTTAAATGGATGAATTCAAACCAGAAGACGAGCTGAAACCCGATCCCAGCGATCGTCGTACTGGTCGTTCTCGTCAATCTTCAGAACGTGATAACGAGCCGCAGATCAACTTTGACGATGTTGATCTGGATGCAGACGATCGTCGCCCTTCACGCAGCCGTAACGCGCGTGATGAGCGAGAAGAAGAGGATTATGAGTCCGAAGAAGATTCAATGGACGAAGAGCCTGTAGAGCGTCGCCCGCGTAAACGTAAAAAAGCGGTAGCGGCGAAACCGGCTTCCCGCCAGTACATCATGATGGGGCTGGGCGTTCTGGTACTGCTGCTGCTGATTGTCGGCATTGGTTCCGCGCTGAAAGCACCCTCAACGAATTCAGCCCATCAGACGGCTTCTACCGAGAAGAGCATCAACCTGTCAGGTAACGATGCGACCGACCAGGCAAACGGTGCGCAGCCTGCACCGGGTACCACGTCTGCAGAGCAGACTGCGGGTAATACAACGACTCCGCAGGATGTGTCTTTGCCGCCAGTCTCTTCTACCCCGACCGAAGGGCAGGCACCTGCTACGCCAGAGGGCCAGCAGCGTGTAGAGGTTCAGGGCGATCTGAACAACGCACTGACGCAGCCTCAGAACCAGGATCAGATGAACAACGTGGTGGTCAACTCTACGCTGCCAACTGAACCTGCAACCGTCGCGCCGATTCGCGGTAGCAATGCACAATCGCAAGCAACGGCAACCGCGCCGACAACGGAAACCAAACCGCGCCAGACGCAGACTGCACCGCGTCAGGAACGTAAACAGGCCGTGATTGAGCCGAAGCGTGAAAGCAAGCCGCAGACTGTGGCTAAAGCGCCTGAAGTGAAAGCGCCAGCGCAGACCAAACCTGCAGTGAGCGAGCCGGTGAAAGCGCCAGCGGCAACAGCAGCGCCAAAAGCGACAGCAACCACAACGGCACCTGCAGCGACGGCAGCACCAACTGCAACGGCAACCACTTCCAGCGCAGCAGCAGGTAAAACGGCAGGCAACGTGGGTTCTCTGAAATCTGCGCCATCCAGCAATTACACCCTGCAGCTGAGCAGTTCGTCTAACTATGACAACCTCAACGGTTGGGCGAAGAAATCAAATCTGAAAAACTACGTTGTTTATCAGACGACCCGCAACGGGCAGCCGTGGTATGTGCTGGTGAGCGGTGTGTATGCTTCTAAAGATGAAGCGAAACGCGCCGTTGCAACGCTGCCCGCTGATGTCCAGGCGAAGAACCCGTGGGCGAAGCCGATTCATCAGGTGCAGGCCGATCTGAAGTAATGTTTAAAGCGCAGGATGCTGTCGGAGCTTTCTCCACAGCCGGAGAAGGTGTAATCAGTTAGTCAGCATGAAAAAAAATCGCGCTTTTCTGAAATGGGCAGGGGGGAAATACCCCCTGCTCGACGATATTAAAAAGCACCTGCCGAAAGGCGAGTGTCTTATCGAGCCCTTCGTGGGCGCTGGATCGGTATTCCTGAATACCGATTTTTCTCGTTATATCCTGGCGGATATCAACAGCGACCTTATCAGTCTCTATAACATTGTTAAGCTGCGTACCGATGAGTATGTGGAAGAGGCGCGGAAGCTGTTTACCCCTGAGAACAACCATCCTGACGTTTACTATCAGTTCCGCACTGAGTTTAATCAGAGCCAGGATCCGTTCCGTCGCGCACTGTTGTTCCTCTACCTCAACCGCCATGGCTACAACGGCCTGTGCCGATATAACCTGCGCGGTGAATTTAACGTGCCGTTTGGTCGCTACAAGCGTCCTTACTTCCCGCAGGATGAGTTGTACCACTTTGCTGAAAAAGCGCAGAATGCAGAATTCCACTGTCTCTCCTATGAGGAGTGCATGGAGCTGGCTGGCGTAAACTCGGTCGTCTACTGCGACCCGCCTTACGCCCCGCTCTCTGCGACGGCGAATTTTACCGCTTATCACACCAACAGCTTCAGCCCTGCCGAGCAGGCGCGTCTGGCGGAAATGGCGGAAAAGCTGGTCAGCAAAAGAATTCCGGTGTTAATTTCGAATCACGATACCCCTGATACGCGCGAATGGTACAAAGCCGCGAAGCATTTTCAGGTCAAGGTGCGGCGTAGCATTAGCAGCAACGGCGGCACACGTAAAAAGGTGGACGAACTCCTGGCTCTTTATCGCCCCTGAGCCGTTTTGCCCGCCGGTAAATACATTTCAAGGAGATGCGGATGAAACAGTTTTTGATTGCTCCCTCAATTCTGTCGGCCGATTTTGCCCGCCTGGGTGAAGACACCGCCAACGCACTGGCGGCTGGCGCGGATGTCGTCCATTTTGACGTTATGGATAACCACTACGTTCCCAATCTGACCATCGGTCCTATGGTGCTCAAGGCGCTGCGTAGCTACGGTATTACCGCACCGATTGACGTGCACCTGATGGTAAAACCGGTTGATCGCATCGTGCCTGATTTCGCCGCGGCGGGCGCCAGCATCATCACTTTCCACCCGGAAGCCTCCGAACACGTTGACCGCACGCTGCAGCTGATCAAAGAGAACGGCTGTAAAGCGGGCCTGGTCTTTAACCCGGCTACGCCGCTGAGCTATCTCGACTACGTGATGGATAAGCTGGACGTGATCCTGCTGATGTCCGTTAACCCGGGCTTTGGCGGCCAGTCGTTCATTCCTCAGACGCTTGATAAACTGCGTGAAGTGCGCCGTCGTATTGACGAGTCAGGTTACGATATTCGTCTGGAAGTGGATGGCGGCGTGAAAGTAAATAACATTGGTGAAATTGCGGCTGCGGGCGCGGATATGTTCGTTGCAGGCTCTGCGATTTTCGACCAACCGGATTACAAAAAAGTCATTGATGAAATGCGCCGTGAACTGGCGAAGGTAAGTCATGGATAAATTGCAGGCAACCCGGGGTATCGCATTTGACCTCGACGGCACGCTGGTCGACAGCGCGCCTGGCTTAACGAGCGCCGTCGATCAGGCGCTGTATGCTCTCGAATTACCCGTTGCGGGCGAAGAGCGGGTGGTGACGTGGATTGGCAACGGCGCAGATGTGCTGATGGATCGCGCCCTGACCTGGGCGCGTCAGGAACGCGCATCGCAGCGTGCTGCGCAGGGTAAACCGAGCGTCGATCACGCCGACATTCCTAAAGATGAGCAGCTGCGTATTCTGCGTAAACTGTTCGATCGTTTCTACGAAGAGACCGTTGAAGAGGGCAGCTTCCTGTTCCCGGATGTTGAACAAACGCTGAGCGCACTTCACGCCAAAGGCATCCCGCTGGGTCTGGTGACGAACAAGCCGACGCCGTTTGTCGCACCGCTTCTGGAAGCGCTGGATATCGCGAAGTATTTCTCCGTGATTGTGGGCGGCGACGACGTGCAGAACAAAAAGCCGCACCCGGAACCGCTTCTGCTGGTGGCAGGAAAATTATCCTTAACGCCTGCGGAGCTGCTCTTTGTCGGTGATTCCCGTAATGATATTCTGGCTGCCAGAGCGGCAGGCTGCCCTTCCGTGGGATTAACCTATGGCTACAACTACGGTGAGGCCATCACGCTGAGTGAGCCGGATGTCGTGTTCGACCACTTCAAAGATTTGTTGCCCGCACTCGGGCTTTCGCACAGTGAACATCAGGAATTGAATAATGACTAAGCCCATCGTTTTTAGTGGCGCACAGCCGTCAGGTGAATTGACCATTGGTAACTACATGGGTGCGTTACGTCAGTGGGTCAGCATGCAGGATGACTACCATTGCATTTACTGCATCGTCGATCTGCATGCGATTACCGCGCGTCAGGATCCTGAGAAGCTGCGCAAAGCCACGCTGGATACCCTGGCTTTATATCTGGCCTGCGGTATCGATCCGGATAAGAGCACCATCTTCGTTCAGTCTCACGTGCCAGAGCACGCACAGCTGGGCTGGGCGCTGAACTGCTACACCTATTTCGGCGAGCTGAGCCGCATGACCCAGTTCAAGGATAAATCCGCGCGCTACTCTGAAAACATCAACGCCGGTCTGTTTGACTATCCGGTGCTGATGGCGGCTGACATTCTGCTGTATCAAACCAACCAGGTGCCGGTGGGTGAAGACCAGAAGCAGCACCTTGAGCTGAGCCGTGATATCGCCCAGCGCTTCAACGCGATTTACGGCGATGTGTTTAAAGTGCCAGAGCCGTTCATTCCAAAATCCGGTGCGCGCGTGATGTCGCTGCTGGAGCCAACCAAGAAGATGTCCAAGTCAGATGATAACCGCAACAACGTTATCGGCCTGCTGGAAGACCCGAAATCGGTGGTTAAAAAGCTCAAGCGTGCTGTGACCGATTCCGACGAGCCGCCTGTTGTGCGCTACGACGTGCAGAACAAAGCGGGCGTCTCCAACCTGCTGGATATTCTCTCCGGTGTCACCGGCCAGAGCATTCCTGAGCTCGAGCAGCACTTCGAAGGTAAAATGTACGGTCACCTGAAAGGTGAAGTGGCAGACGCCGTTTCCGGCATGCTGACCGAGCTTCAGGAGCGCTATAACCGCTATCGCAACGATGAAGCCTTCCTGCAGAAGGTCATGAAAGACGGCGCGGAAAAAGCCAGCGCGCGCGCGTCCGAAACCCTGAAAGCGGTGTACGAAGCAATTGGATTTGTCGCGAAACCTTAGGTAAAAGCAAAACGGTAACCACGTTACCGTTTTTAGGGTTTATTCCCTCTCCCTGTGGGAGAGGGCCAGGGTGAGGGCATCAGGCCGCACCACCAAAACTAAAAAACCGGGAAATCCCCGGTTTTTTTACGCCTGAAAATCGCTTACTGCTGCGCCGCCGGGCCGCAGCCACCGATGATCTTCGAAATGGAGATCGCCGGGTGCAGCAGGTAATCATAGCTGCAGTTATTTTTGGTGTTTTGCACGTGACCGGTGCAGGCGGTCAGAGTCGATAACAGGCCAACCAGAACGGCGGCTTTTGCCAGTTTGAACATACGCATTCCTTGTCTTGAAACTTAAATTGGATGTAACACGAGGGAATAAATGGAAAAGTTCCATTTCAGGGCGGTATGTTATCGACAGCGGTAACAGGGGAGTAGTCCGGTTAAGGACTACTCGAAGAAGGGCGGATATGCGTTAGTGATTAGAGAACCAGTTGAGTTTTTCGCGCAGTTCAACCACACGGCCAACAATAATCAGCGCCGGACTCTCTACCTGCTGCGCCAGTTCACCAAGCTGCGTCAACACACCATCCACCACGCGCTGCGTAATGGCGGTACCGTTTTCCACCAGCGCGACGGGCATATCTGCCTCCATGCCGTGTTCCAGCAGTTTCGCCTGAATAGTCGCGGCCTGGTTAAGCCCCATATAGAACACCAGCGTCTGCTTTTCGGCAGCCAGGTTGTGCCAGTCCAACTCGCTGCCGGTTTTCAGGTGCCCCGTCACCAGACGCACGCTCTGGGCGTAATCACGGTGGGTCAGCGGAATGCCAGAGTAGGCTGAACACCCGGACGCCGCCGTAATGCCCGGCACGACAGAGAACGGAATGCCCGCGTTGCACAGGGTTTCCAGCTCTTCGCCGCCGCGGCCAAAGATAAACGGATCGCCGCCCTTAAGGCGCACCACACGCTTACCTTTTTGCGCTTCACGCAGCAGGATCTGGTTGATCTCCTCCTGGGGCACGCAGTGGTAGCCCGCGCGTTTGCCGACGAACACGCGGTCGGCGTCGCGGCGCACCAGGTTCATGATGTCATCGGAGACCAGGCGATCGTAAACCACGATATCGGCCTGCTGGATCTGCTGCAGCCCTTTCAGCGTCAGCAAACCTGCATCGCCGGGGCCTGCGCCCACCAGCACCACTTCACCGCGGTGATCCAGCGGTTCGCTTAGCAGCTGTTCGGTCGTCTCTTCAACGGCTTTCGCGTCCTGATTCGCCAGCGACTGTGCCAGCCTGTCGTTAACAAAGAATTTCTCCCAGAAGCGGCGACGCTCGCCCACGGTGGAGAAAGTTTGCTTCACGCGGGTACGAAGCTGCCCGGCGTAATGGGCTATCTGACCAAGATGCTGGGGCAGCACGGCCTCCAGCTTTTCCCGCAGCAGGCGGGCGAGAACCGGCGAGCGACCGCCGGATGACACTGCGATCATCAGCGGCGAACGGTCGATAATCGACGGCATGATGAAGCTGGCCTCTTTCGGCGCATCCACCACGTTACAGAAGATACGTCGCGCTTCGCAGGCGTCACTGACGCGCTGGTTCACTTCATCGTTATCCGTCGCAGCGATGGTCAGCCAGCAGGTATCCAGTAGGGATTCATTAAACTCACCCTGTTCCAGCGTGAGCATCCCTTCCTGAGCCCAGACCTCAAACTGTGGGGCGAAGTCGAGGGCGTTGACGGTGAGTCGGGCGCCAGCCTCTAACAGCAGGCGCGCTTTGCGTTCAGCCACGTCGCCGCCGCCCACGAGCAGGCAGTCGCGGTTGCGTAATTGACAAAAAATCGGCAGGTGATCCACGACGTTACCTCGCAGCATTCATGGAGGGGGTAATAATTGACGTCAGGATAACAGCAGGAATCGCACAGAACATACGGTTTTTCCTGCCGTTACCCATAAGGGGTCATAAGCTTTTCGTATTGAAAAGGCGGGGGATTAGCCTTTCAGCTGCACCTTACCGTCCTTCACGCGGGCGTCGTAGTGCTTCACGGAGACATTTTCATCTTCCATGCAGCGTCCGTCAGTTAAGCTGAAGCGCTGCTTTTTCAGCGGGCTGGCAACCCACAGCTCACCCTGATGCTCGGCAATCAATCCACGGGAGAGCACGCTGGCCTCGAAGAACGGGTCAATATTGCTGATGGCATAAACCTGTTCATCGTGGCGAGGGCGGAAAATCGCGACCTGCTCGCTGCCCAGCAGCGCACATACGCCGGTGGCGGGGATAATGTCGTTAATATCGCAAATGTCTATCCACTGGCTCATGCGTTTTCCTCCACCAGCGTCACAGGGATGCGTTCATACGGCGTTGCCGGGCGATGCTGTTCACGCTCCGGCACTACCTGCACGTTCGGGTCGCGCTGGGTGCTGTTGATAAAGTGTTTGAAGCGCGTCTGCGCCGCAGGCGTGTTCACGGTTTCAGTCCACTCGCAGATCACCGCCTCGCGCAGGCGAGCCATTTCGGCTTCCAGCTGTTCATTCAGGCCCAGCTTATCGTCGATGATGACGGACTTCAGGTAGTCGATGCCGCCTTCCAGGTTATCCAGCCAGGAGGCGGTACGGGTCAGCTTATCGGCGGTGCGGATGTAGAACATCATGAAGCGGTCGAGATACTGAATCAGCGTGTCGCGGTCAAGATCCGCGGCCAGCAGGTCCGCGTGGCGTGGCTTCATCCCGCCGTTGCCGCAGACGTACAGGTTCCAGCCTTTCTCGGTGGCGATGATCCCCACGTCTTTACCCTGCGCTTCCGCACATTCACGGGTACAGCCGGAGACGCCAAACTTCATTTTGTGCGGGGTGCGGATGCCTTTGTAGCGGTTCTCCAGCTCCACGCCGAAGCCCACGCTGTCGCCCACGCCGTAGCGGCACCAGGTGCTGCCCACGCAGGTTTTCGCCATACGCAGCGCTTTGGCATACGCGTGGCCAGTTTCAAAGCCCGCTTCAATCAGCTGACGCCAGATTTCCGGCAGGTCGTCCTTCTGCGCACCAAACAGGCCGATACGCTGGGAGCCGGTGATTTTGGTGTACAGGTTAAATTCACGGGCGATACGGCCCACGGCCACCAGCCCTTCCGGCGTGATTTCGCCACCGGCGGAACGTGGGATAACGGAATAGGTCCCGTCTTTCTGAATGTTCGCCAGGAAGTTGTCGTTAGTGTCCTGCAGCGGCGTGTGTTCCGGCTTGAGCACGTATTCGTTCCAGCAGGAGGCCAGCAGGGAGCCGACGGTCGGTTTACACACTTCACAGCCGTAGCCCTGGCCATGCTTCGCCAGCAGTTCGTCGAAGGACTTGATGCCTTCCACGCGGATCAGGTGGTACAGCTCCTGGCGAGAATACGCGAAGTGCTCGCACAGGTTGTTGTTCACTTCGATGCCTTGTTTCGCCAGCTCGGCGTTCAGCACCTGAGTGACCAGCGGAATACAGCCGCCGCAGCCGGTACCGGCTTTGGTTTCCGCTTTCAGCGCCGCCACGGTGTGGCAGCCCTTGTTGATGGCGGAAATCAGCATGCCTTTGGTGACGTCGAAGCAGGAGCAAATCTGCGCGCTGTCGGGCAGTTTATCCACCCCGATAGACGGCTTGCCGCTGGAGGCATGCGCCGGGAGGATCAGCGCGTCCGGGTTCTCCGGCAGTTCGATGGCGTTCAGCACCAGCTGGAGCAGGTTACCGAAGTCGCTGGTATCGCCCACCAGTACCGCTCCGAGCAGGGTTTTGTTGTCCTGGCTGACGATGAGGCGTTTGTAGACTTCTTTGCTTTCGTCGAGGTAGACGTAGCTGCGGGAGTTCGGGGTACGACCATGCGCATCGCCAATACCGCCTACGTCCACACCCAGCAGCTTCAGCTTGGCGCTCATGTCTGCGCCGGTAAACGCGTTTTCGGTGCCGAGAATGTGGTCAACGGCGACCTGCGCCATTTTGTAACCCGGCGCGACCAGACCGTAAACGCGGTTGTTCCAGCTGGCGCATTCGCCGATGGCGTAGATATCCGGATCGGAGGTTTGGCAGGCATCGTTAATCATGATCCCGCCGCGCTGCGCCACGGCAAGGCCGCACTGGGTCGCCAGCTTGTCGCGCGGACGAATACCGGTGGAAAAGACGATAAAGTCCACTTCCAGCTCGCTGCCGTCGGCAAAGCGCATGGTTTTGCGCGCTTCTGTGCCTTCCTGCACGATCTCTTTGGTGTTCTTGCTGGTGTGAACCTTCACGCCCATGCTTTCGATTTTACGGCGCAACTGGTCACCACCCATGTGGTCCAGCTGTTCGGCCATCAGCATCGGGGCAAATTCGATAACGTGGGTTTCAACGCCGAGGTTTTTGAGCGCGCCAGCCGCTTCCAGACCCAGCAGTCCGCCGCCGACCACCGCGCCGCGCTTGCTTCGACGGGCGCAGGATTCAATGGCGTTGAGGTCTTCAATGGTACGATAAACGAAGCAATCCTGCGTTTCCGAGCCTTTGATAGGCGGGATCCACGGATAGGAGCCCGTCGCCATGATCAGCTTGTCGTAAAAAACCGTACGCCCGGCGCTGGAGTGGATCACTTTTTCCTGACGGTTGATGGTGATAGCGCGTTCGCCCACCAGCACTTTTACGCCATGCTTCTCGTAGAAACCTTCACGCACCAGAGAGAGCTCTTCGGCGGTATGATGGGAGAAGTAGGAAGACAAGTGCACGCGGTCGTACGCCTTGCGGGGTTCTTCACAGAACACGGTAATATCGAAACGGTCGGCGTCGGCTTTATCGAGAAGATCCTCAATAAAGCGGTGGCCGACCATGCCGTTACCGATGATAGCGAGTCTGACTTTGCTCATTTTTGCCTCGATTTCTTTTCTATTACTGCCTACCTTAACGATTCAGCAGGGGCACTTATTGATGCAAATCAAATACGCCTTCACCTACCCACAAGGTGGTATATGACTGATTTGTCAGGATTTTTATAAGTTATGGAATTTGCTGGCTTTTCGTATTCGTTTATTTTGTATACAAAATAGAGTGCGTTTTTTGAAAATGCGTACTCCTAAATATCAGCCGTGTTTTTCGGGAGAAAGGTATGTCTACAACACCGCTTTGGCTTGTCCAGAATGTTCGCTTACCGGGTCGGGAAGGGCTGTGGCAAATCGCCATCGAGAACGGTCGTTTTGGTGATATCACACCAATGGATGATACCCATGCCGAAAGTTACGAAATCCTGAATGCGCGCGGCGGGCTTGCGATCCCGCCGTTTATCGAGCCGCATATTCATCTCGATACCACCCAGACGGCGGGGGAGCCAAACTGGAACCAGTCCGGCACTCTGTTCGAAGGTATCGAGCGCTGGGCCGAGCGCAAGGCGCTGCTCAGCCATGAGGATGTGAAAGCGCGCGCCTGGAAAACGCTGAAGTGGCAAATCGCCAACGGCATCCAGTTTGTCCGCACCCATGTGGATGTCTCTGATCCGACGCTCACCGCCCTGAAGGCGATGCTGGAGGTGAAGCAGGAGGTCGCGCCGTGGGTGACGCTGCAAATCGTCGCATTCCCGCAGGAGGGGATCCTCTCCTATCCGAACGGCGCGGCGCTGCTGGAAGAGGCGTTAACGCTGGGGGCCGACGTGGTGGGGGCGATCCCGCACTTCGAGTTCACCCGTGAGTATGGCGTCCAGTCGCTGCATATCGCTTTTGATCTGGCGAAGAAATATGACCGCCCGCTGGATATTCACTGCGACGAAATTGACGACGAACAGTCGCGGTTTGTCGAGACGGTGGCGACGCTGGCATATGAAGCAGGCATCGGTCCGCGCGTGACGGCCAGCCATACTACCGCCATGCACTCCTACAACGGCGCGTACACCTCGCGGCTCTTCCGCCTGCTGAAAATGTCAGGGATTAACTTCGTCGCTAACCCGCTGGTGAACATCCACCTGCAGGGGCGCTTTGATGACTACCCGAAACGCCGCGGCATCACCCGAGTGAAAGAGCTGCAGGACGCGGGCATTAACGTCTGCTTTGGTCACGATGATGTGTTTGACCCGTGGTATCCGCTCGGGACTGGCAATATGCTGCAGGTACTGCATATGGGACTGCACGTCTGTCAGATGATGGGCTATCCGCAAATCGACAACGGCCTGAACCTGATCACCCATAACAGCGCCCGGACCTTTGGCCTGAGCGATTACGGCATTGAAACGGGAAACCCGGCGAATCTGATTATTCTGCCTGCGGAGAGCGGGTTTGAAGCGGTACGCTGTCAGGTGCCGGTGCGCTGGTCGATTCGTCAGGGACGCGTGATTGCCACGACGCAGCTGGCGCAGACGTGGATCCAGATGGATGTCGGGGGAGAAGAGGTGAGCTTTGCCAGAAACAGCCCCTCTGCCGAGCGCAAAGGGGCGTAGACGTTAGTGAGACGCCGCTGCGACGTTGTGCTGGCGGTGGCGGGTCACGAAGCCCAGAACGAAGCACATGATAAACACCACGGCGTACAGACCGTTCGCAGTGTGCAGGGCGGCCAGCGGACCGCTGTGGGCGACAATCGGACCCGTCACCACGAAGGTCAGCATGGTGCCGATGGTGCCGCAGGTCAGGACGAAGTTAACCAGCTTCGGCGAGGCCACTTTGGTCTGCAGGGAACCCAGGGTGATGATCGAGGTATAAATGGCGCTGGAGAAGAAGCCCAGGGTCAGAATGAACCACGGCATATGTTCCGGTGAACCGTTGATGAACAGATACATCAGCACGGTCGCCAGGCCCGCCAGTACGGTCAGAATGCGCTGCAGATCGAAGAAGCGCAGGATGAAGCTAAACGCCCACATGCCGAACATGTAAGACATCCAGAAATCGCTCACCAGTTTACCCGCGTCGTTCAGGCTCATGCCCAGCCCTTTTGCGTATTCCGGTACCCAGGAGATAAAGCCCAGCTGGCCCAGGATGTAGCACAGGGCGGCAACGGAGAGGAACAGCACGCCGATGCCCCACTTTTCTTTCACAACGGGCTCTGCGGTAGTTTGCGCTTTCTTGCCCAGTACCGGGAACTCACAGCCGAAGGTCAGGATAAAGATCGCCACGTAGACCAGACCGATGCAGGCATAAACCCAGTACCACTCGATGCTGCGTGCCAGCAGAACGGCAGCCACCATCGGGAAGATCATACCGGCCATGCTGAAGAAGGAGTCGGTAAACAGCAGGCGCGCGCCGCGCTGGCGGCCTTCATACATATGGGTAATCAGGAACGTACCGATCGACATGGTGATCCCGCTGACCAGACCGAGCACGAACATGGCGGCGGAGAACAGCGCGATGCTGTGGCTCAGCATCAGGCCCGCCACGGCGGCGACCATCAGCACAAAACCAAAGCGCAGCTGGGTTTTCAGTGGCACAATTTCCATCAGCCAGGCATTCAGGAAGATAGAGATCAGGATCCCCGCGTTGAGGAAGGTAAAGGTGTTACTCATGCTGGAAACGGGCAGCTGGAAGTAGTCTGCGATATTTCCCATCACCATCCCGGTGACGATCACCAACGCGCCGGTCAGGGCGTAGGAGAAGAAGCTGATCCATGTGAGCTTGATGCGATTGCTGTTAGTCATGTCTGGCCTGTTCAGAAAAAGAAAAGCGCCGGGAAGGCGCTGAGAGCGGGCAGATTTTAGACTCGAAAGTGATCTAATTAAATCTTTTCAGAAAATATTGATCACATTTGCATATTTTTGTGTGATGCAGATCACGTAAAATGGCGCCATTACCAATCGTTTGCGCGGTAACAACTGTTTCAATTTCGTAAAATTAGGTAAAAGGCTGGTCTCCGTTCATACTGCTCTTTAGAATCAAGCCATTCGCTTTTTATACTGCGCTTTGTTAAGGAATTCTCATGCTCAAATCAACACTGGCGGCTGTTGCAGCTGTGTTTGCTCTTTCTGCCGTTTCCCCTGCTGCGCTGGCAGCCAAGGGTGACCCTCACGTCCTGCTGACCACCTCTGCCGGGAATATTGAGCTGGAACTGAACAGCCAGAAAGCCCCTGTTTCGGTGAAAAACTTCCTCGACTACGTGAACAGTGGGTTCTACAACAACACCACTTTCCACCGCGTGATCCCGGGCTTTATGGTGCAGGGCGGCGGTTTCAACGAGCAGATGCAGCAGAAGCAGCCCAACCCGCCGATTAAAAACGAAGCGGACAATGGCCTGCTGAACAAGCGCGGCACTATTTCCATGGCGCGTACCGCAGATAAAGACAGCGCGACCAGCCAGTTCTTCCTCAACGTGGCGGATAACGCCTTCCTTGACCACGGCCAGCGCGACTTTGGCTATGCCGTCTTCGGTAAAATCGTGAAAGGGATGGACGTGGCCGACAAGATTTCTCAGGTGCCTACTCACGACGTCGGCCCGTATCAGAATGTCCCGTCAAAACCGATCGTTATCCTTTCCGCAAAAGTTCTGCCGTAACGCTTCTGAACGCGGGTTTCTTCTGCCCGCGTTATGTAGCCCTCCCTGCGAAAGCGCGTTTTGCTGCTTATACTTGTGGCAAACGGACTATTCAGGGAGGCGTTAAGTGAAAAAACTCACCGACAAGCAAAAATCCCGTCTCTGGGAACAGCAGCGTAGCGTCAATTTGCAGGCCAGTTGTCTCCTTGAAAAAGGTCATGGTCCTTCAGCGCCCCACATCGAAACGCTGGAGCTTGGGCCATCCGCGCCCGGGTTGCCCCATCTGTGCCTGATTCACCGCCATCTGTATCACAGCGAGATGAAACGGGCAGGCGAATTCCGTACCGACGATATTTTTAAGGGTGACATTCCCTTCTGCCATTTCGAGTACATCGAGAAGATGGGCAACGAGCTGATGGCGGCGCTTGAAAGTGAAAAGTATCTTGTGGGTCTTGAGAGGGCGGCTTTTGTTGACAAAGTTAGTCATTACTACTGTGAAATCAATATGTTGCATCCTTTTATGCGCGGCAACGGCATTGCCCAACGCGTCTTCTTCGAGCAGTTGGCGCTCCACGCGGGTTACGCGCTGGACTGGCGGGATATCGATCCCGAGCAGTGGGTGGCGGCTAACCGAAGCGGCGCGATGGGCGATTTGACCGCGCTGAGTGCTATCTTTGCCAAAGTAGTGAGCGAAGCACGGGAATCTGAGTAGAATAGGGCGGCATTTTTTTCGGGAGCCGCCATGATTCTGCTGATTGATAACTACGATTCCTTCACCTGGAACCTTTACCAGTATTTTTGTGAACTGGGTGCAGAGGTGGTTGTCCGCCGTAATGATGACCTCACCCTGGCCGATATCGACACGCTGGCCCCGCAGAAAATCGTGATTTCGCCGGGGCCGTGTACGCCCTCGGAATCAGGCATTTCTCTGGATGTTATCCGCCACTATGCAGGTAAACTGCCGATTCTGGGCGTCTGCCTGGGCCATCAGGCTATTGCCCAGGCGTTTGGTGCCACCATCGTGCGCGCTGCGAAAGTGATGCACGGGAAAACCTCTCCGGTCACCCACACCGGCACGGGCGTATTCGCAGGGTTAAATAATCCGTTAACCGTGACGCGCTACCATTCTCTGGTCATTGACCCGCCGACGCTACCCGCCTGCTTTGAGGTCACCGCCTGGAGCGAGACGCAGGAGATCATGGGTATCCGTCACCGCGACTGGGATCTCGAAGGCGTGCAATTCCATCCGGAAAGCATCCTCAGCGAGCAGGGACACGCGCTGCTGGCAAATTTCCTCAATCGCTGAATATCTGTTGCCTTACTGTGATTTTTTATGCATATTTTGTGATTATATTTTCACAATCACTGTGACATAAAAATGGATGGTCATGACATGGCAACTGAACAACCAGCAATTACCCGTGCAACATTTGATGAAGTGATCCTGCCGATTTATGCACCGGCTGAGTTTATCCCTGTGAAGGGGAAAGGCAGCCGCGTCTGGGATCAGCAGGGCAAAGAGTATGTTGATTTCGCGGGCGGGATTGCGGTGACGGCGCTGGGCCATTGCCATCCCGCGCTGGTGGAGGCGCTGAAAACCCAGGGCGAAACCCTGTGGCACACCAGCAACGTGTTCACCAACGAACCGGCGCTGCGTCTGGGGCGTAAGATCATCGATGCCACCTTCGCGGAACGCGTGCTGTTTATGAATTCCGGCACCGAAGCCAACGAAACCGCCTTTAAGCTGGCGCGCTACTACGCCACCACGCGCCACAGCCCGTACAAAACCAAAATCATCGCCTTCCACAATGCCTTCCACGGACGCTCCTTCTTTACCGTCTCCGTTGGCGGCCAGCCGAAGTATTCAGACGGCTTCGGCCCGAAACCGGCAGACATTGTCCACGTGCCGTTTAACGATCTGCATGCCGTGAAAGCGGTAATGGACGACCACACCTGCGCGGTGGTGGTCGAGCCTATTCAGGGCGAAGGCGGCGTGACCGCAGCGACGCCGGAATTCCTGAAAGGGCTGCGCGAACTGTGTGACGAGCATCAGGCGCTGCTGGTCTTTGATGAAGTGCAGTGCGGCATGGGGCGCACCGGGGATCTGTTTGCCTACATGCATTACGGCGTGACGCCGGACATCCTGACCAGCGCCAAAGCGCTCGGCGGCGGTTTCCCGGTGAGTGCGGTACTGACGACGCAGGATATTGCCTCTGCGTTCCACGTCGGCTCTCACGGCTCTACCTACGGCGGCAACCCGCTGGCGAGCGCCGTGGCGGGTGCTGCGTTTGATATTATCAATACGCCTGAGGTGCTGGACGGCGTTAGCGCGAAGCGTGAGCTGTTCGTGAAGCATCTCCAGCAGATTAACGATGAATATGATGTTTTCAGCGAGATCCGCGGCATGGGGCTGCTGATTGGCGCCGAGCTGAAGCCGCAGTTCAAAGGACGCGCGCGTGATTTCCTGCACGCCGCCGCGCACGAAGGGGTGATGGTGCTCAATGCCGGACCTGACGTGATGCGCTTTGCGCCGTCGCTGGTGGTGGAAGATAAAGATATTGAAGATGGATTAACCCGCTTTGCCGCGGCGGTCGCGAAGATCGTTAAAGGCTAATACTCGGTTCGCTTTAACCGGCGCGTTAACCAAATCCCGTGATGTGGGCGCTGACGCCATGCCACCGATGAAATGGTGTGCATGGTGTTCAAATGCCCCAGAACGCGCTGCAGATGCTGCTCAAGGGTGCTCATCGGCCCGTGGGTCAGCGTTTCAGGCGCTTCCAGAATATTCGAATCTCCCGATTCACCCGGCGAGTCATACTCCAGACGCTGCTGACACCTCTGCAACGCAATTTCACACGACTGCAAATAGCGCTGCGCCAGATCCGGCGTCAGCATCGTGTGCTCGCGCGCCAGCGTGGTCATGGCGTTAATGTGCTCGACGATAAACTGGCTGTGTGTCACCCACAGCTTCATGTCTGCAAGATAGTGCGAGTTAAACCCCGGCTCCTGCATCGCCTGATTGAGCGAGTTAAACAGCGCGTTGTGCGCCTGGTTGACCTTCATCCGCTGATACGCCAGCGGGGAGGGCTGCGGATCGTCGCTGAGGATCAGGCGAATGGCCTGCTGGTCTGCTTCCAGCGCGTCATGGGCGTTTTGCCTGAGCAATCCGCTCTGCCACTGCGGCCACAGCCAGACCATACCGCCGAAGGCAATCAGGCAGCCAATCAGCGTATCGACCAGACGAGCCACGATAAACTGCTCGCCGTTGAGCGTGAGCAGCTGCAGGGTGTACACCGCGGTGACCGTAAAGCCCACCATCGCCCAGCCGTAATTTTTACGGATAATCAGATAGCTCACCATGGTGATCGCCAGCATCCCGACCAGCGTATAGCCTTCCGGCACGTGGAAGTGAAGCGTCACGCCCGCAATAATCAGCCCGGCTAGCGTTCCGCCAGCCCGGTGGAAGATACGCACTCGCGTGGCCCCGTAGCCGTTCTGCGTGACAAACAGCACGGTCATTAAGATCCAGTAGGGTTTAGGCAGGTGCAGCGCCATGCCCATCAGGCTGGCAATGCTCAGCATCACGCTTATCCGCGCCGCGTTGCGCAGGGAGGCGGATTTCAGTGACAGATAGCTTTTGAGCGCAGGCAGCAGCGGCAGACGTTTCTGCTTATCCGCCATCAGGTCGCGCGGATAAAGCGGGCGCTGCGTACGCAACACGCGGGCGATACGGCTGAAGTGCCAGGCGGCAAACTGGCCTACCGGGTTATCCGGATGCTGACGGGCGATTTTCTCCAGCGCGCCGAGCTGTTTTTCCATGTTAAAACGCGTGGGGTAGCGGTGATAGAGAATATCGTCAGCCAGTACCCTAAGCCGCGCGGCGACGGTCTGGGCGTTCCAGCGGATCACTGCTTCTGCATGGCTGCGCTCTACCAGCTTTTGTACCTCCTGCGGGTGGTGAAGGCTAACGGAGATATGCTCCTGCAGGTCCAGCCCCACCTGGAAAGTGCGCAGCAGCCGTTTGTATTCGTGGTTCTTGTTGGCGGCAAGCATGTGCAGCTGCTGGTAGCACTGGCTAATCAGGTCGACAACCTTTTGCTGGCGCGTCAGCAGCGGCGGCAGGGATTTCTCCGGGTCGGTATGTTGGGTGAGCAGGGTGTATTTGGCTTCACAGTAATCCGCAAGCTGCACATAGAGCAGGCTCAGGGATTCACGCAGCGGCTGTTCCCGCCAGAGCCAAAACCAGAACCAGTTAAACACCCCGTACCAGAGCGTGCCAAGGGCGTAGATCAGCAGCGGCTCCCACACCGGCATATTCCCGGCGAGGCTCAGGGTGAAGATAGCCGCAATCAGCGAGGCGGGCAGCAGGCGCGCGTGCAGCGAACTGATTTCCGCCGTCACGCCAAGCGTCATCGCCAGCACGGTCAGGATCAGGGGCAGAGGGATATCATGGGCAAGCAGGAGCTGTACGGCGAGACTACAGCCAGCAAACAGACAGCCACCGATAATCAGGCGTTTGAAAAAGCGCTTATGCGGCGTGTCCAGACCGGCAATGTTGCAGCAGGCGGGCACGAGGGAAAACAGCAGACCTTGCTGGAGGTGTCCGAGGATCAGGCCCACGGCCACAGGAAGGCACAACACCAGCGTTTGTCGCAGTGCGTAGTTAACTTCCGGGTGATAGATCAGCCTGCGCCACATGAGGAGTAGAGACAAAAACGGCGTGACACCTTGCGATGGCACGCCGTTTGAGCGGAATTAACGCGTTCCGTAAACCACGATGGTTTTACCGTGGGCGGAGATCAGGTTCTGGTCTTCCAGCATTTTCAGGATACGGCCCACTGTTTCACGGGAGCAACCGACGATCTGACCAATTTCCTGGCGGGTAATTTTAATTTGCATGCCGTCAGGGTGGGTCATGGCGTCTGGCTGTTTCGCCAGGTTCAGCAGGGTCTGCGCGATACGGCCGGTTACGTCCAGGAAGGCGAGGTTACCCACTTTCTCAGATGTCACCTGCAGACGGCGCGCCATCTGGGAAGAAAGACGCATCAGGATGTCAGGATTAACCTGAATCAGCTGACGGAATTTCTTGTAAGAAATTTCAGCCACTTCACATGCTGTCTTTGCACGAACCCAGGCGCTACGTTCCTGGCCCTCTTCAAACAGGCCCAGTTCACCGATGAAATCGCCCTGGTTCAGATAAGAAAGGATCATCTCTTTCCCTTCTTCATCTTTGATCAGCACTGCCACCGAGCCTTTAACGATGTAATACAACGTTTCCGCTTTTTCACCCTGGTGAATCAGCGTGCTCTTCGATGGGTACTTATGAATGTGGCAATGAGACAAGAACCATTCGAGAGTCGGGTCTGTTTGCGGTTTGCCAAGCACCATGCGCTGTTATCCTCTGTTATAAGCTGTCACCAGAGTCATAAGATGCATCCGGACTCTGGGGTTGCAATCGAATTCTTACCCATACCCTGGGAAGTCGGCTGTCGTAACGTTTCGCAGCCAGTAAAGTTTGATGTCCTCTGCATACATGTGTAACGTCAATGTATTACTGTAGCATCCAGAGTGTTTTAGCATAGCTTTTGCCGCGTGTCTCCTGGTGTCTCGCTTCAGCATGATGCAGGTCGCCTTCCGTTGCGAGAAATGTAATGCACGCGTAATCTGTCACCAAAAATGCAACGTTGGAGTTAATGAATATGCAAGCGCGTGTCAAATGGGTTGAAGGTTTAACGTTCCTGGGCGAATCCGCTTCTGGACATCAGATTTTGATGGACGGTAACTCCGGCGACAAAGCCCCAAGCCCGATGGAGATGGTGCTGATGGCGGCGGGCGGATGCAGCGCAATTGACGTGGTGTCGATTTTGCAAAAAGGTCGTCATGATGTCACCGATTGCGAAGTGAAGCTTACTTCCGAACGTCGCGAAGAGGCGCCACGCCTGTTCACGCACATTAATCTGCACTTTATCGTGACCGGTAAAGAACTAAAAGATGCCGCAGTATCACGCGCCGTAGACCTTTCTGCGGAGAAATACTGCTCTGTGGCGTTAATGCTGGAGAAAGCGGTAAAAATCACGCATTCGTATGAAGTGATCGAGGCTTAATTATTGAGGCATCGTGCGTATTGATGCCCTCACCCTAACCCTCTCCCACAGGGAGAGGGAACATGTTCACGCGATCTGCTTCCCTTCCATCAGTCGCTGGACCAGCGGCGTCATAATTAACTCCATCGCCAGCCCCATTTTTCCGCCCGGCACCACCAACGTATTCATGTGCGAAATAAACGAGCCCTGCAGCATCGCCAGCAGCCAGGGGTAATCAATGCCTTCGAGATTGCGGAAATGGATGACGACAAAGCTCTCATCCAGCGAAGGGATCGTTTTGGCCGCAAACGGGTTGGAGGTATCCACCGTCGGCACGCGCTGGAAGTTGATGTGGGTGCGGGAGAACTGCGGCGTCAGGAAGTTGATGTAATCCTCCATGGAGCGCACGACGGAATCCATCACCGCTTCGCGAGAATGCCCGCGCTCGCTCATGTCACGCGTCAGCTTCTGGATCCATTCAAGGTTAACAATCGGCACCACGCCGACCAGCAGATCCACGTGACGCGCGACGTCGTGTTGAGGCGTGACCACGCCGCCGTGTAGCCCTTCGTAAAACAGCACGTCGGTCGGCTCCGGCAGCGGCTGCCACGGGGTGAACGTCCCCGGCACCTGATTCCAGGGAACCGCTTCGTCGTAGGTGTGCAGGTATTTGCGGGACTGCCCGGTCCCGCTCTGCCCGTATTCGCGGAAGGTTTGTTCCAGCAGGCTGAAATCGTTGGCTTCCGGCCCGAAATAGCTGATGTGTTTGCCCAGATCGCGCGCCTTGCGGATGGCCATGTCCATTTCCGGGCGCGTATAGCGGTGAAAGCTATCGCCCTCCACTTCTGCCGCCCGGAGATTCAGCTGCGCGAAAATCTTGCGAAAGGCGAGGCTGGTGGTGGTGGTACCCGCACCACTTGAGCCCGTTACGGCAATAACCGGATGTCTGGCAGACATAGCAACTCCCTGACTGGAAAGGTTTACAGATCAGCCGTGAAACGCGTTGCGGTGCATGATATTGACCGTCTCATGCAGTTCGGACCACACCAGCACCACGTCGCCACTTTTCAGCTGGCGCTTAACATCGCTGACCTTTTGTTCGAGCGAACGTTCTTGTTCACCATAATCGGTGCCTTCACGTAATACAAAGCTTTCAATCAGATTATCGAGCGTTTCGGGAGCGAGATCCTGCCAGGGGATAATCATTTTTTACCGTCCAGAAAAGAGGTGAGCCAGTCAGGGATGCGGGTTTCCAGCCACATTTTCGGCCTGCGTAGCGTGCCGCCAACAAAGCCGACGTGCCCGCCGTACTCGGTGAGCTGATACTGCACGTTAGCCGGTAAATGCTCCGGTGCCGGAATGGAGTGATGATCCATAAACGGATCGTCTTTGGCGTGGATAATCAGCGTCGGCGTGGTGATTTGATTCAACAACGGCATGGCGCTGCACTGACGGTAATAGTCAATCGCATCGGCAAAACCGTGGATCTTCGAGGTAATCAGATCGTCAAACTCGCGCAGACGCTTCACGCGCTTGAGCTGCTGCAGGCTAACCGGCAGGGTATCAGGGTAGGCCTTCAGCTTGCGCGCGGCGTTGGCCTTCAGCAGGTTGAGCAGGTAGCGCTGATAGACGCGGGAAAACCCTTTCTCCATATGGTAGCTGCACTGCTCGAGCATAAAGGGAGCGGAGACAATAACAGCGGCATCCAGCGGGACTGCATCACCTTCTTTCGCCAGCAGGCAGGCCAGCATATTGCCGCCCAGCGAATAGCCCACCGCCGCCGTTGGCACCGTGCCAAAATTATCTCTCAGCCAGTGTAAGAACCAGGTGCCGTCTTCGGTTTCGCCGGAGTGGTAAATACGCTTCTGGCGATTCGGCTCGCCGCTGCAGCCGCGAAAATGCATCACCACCGCCAGCCAGCCGCGGGCTTTCGCCGCCTCGATTAAACCGTGGGCGTAGGGACTGTGCAGGCTGCCTTCCAGACCATGAAACACCACCAGGCGAGGTTTGTGTCGGGCCTGCTCCGGCGCTTCGCTCCAGGCGAGATCTAAAAAGTCGCCGTCCGGCAAATCCAGGCGCTGCCAGTGCGGGGTGAACTGCACCTTGCGGCGGATCAGGCGCGGCAGCATGGTTTGCAGGTGGGGGTTAGCCACGCCGCGCATGGGCACGAACTCTGCGCTCTCTTCGGCTGCAATGTCGAAGTCTGATGGAATGATTTGGGTCATAAGGGCGATGCTGATTCTTGTCAGAAATTTACTATACCTTCCGAATTGTACCCCGTTTAGCCTGGATTTCCGAACCATGAACTGATCCCGATCACAAATCTTTACCTTGATTATTACTCTCAGGCTAATGATTCAGCTCTACGCTTAATTGATGCCTTTCTCGCCAGAGCGCAGACTTTACTCAACGTTAGGCAAATCAGAATGATGTGCTGAATCAGGAGGTTAATAATGTTATCTGGGCAAACACCCACCCGGCAATGGAACACACGACGCAGCGAGAAAGCGCGTCGTCTGGCGTCCGTACCGGTGCAGGGCAAGGTACTGCCAACCGGCGATCTCGTCGCCATGCTGGAAAAACTGATCGCCCCGGGCGATAAAGTCGTGCTGGAAGGCAACAACCAGAAGCAGGCGGATTTCCTTTCCCGCTCGCTGGCTGAAGTGAACCCGCAAATCGTTCACGACCTGCATATGATCATGCCGAGCGTTGGCCGCAGCGAGCATCTGGATATCTTTGAAAAAGGCATCGCCCGCAAGCTGGACTTCTCCTTCTCCGGGACACAGAGCCTGCGTATCTCGCAGCTGCTGGAAGACGGTCAGCTCGAAATCGGTGCAATTCACACCTACATCGAACTCTACTCGCGCCTCTACGTCGACCTGTCCCCCAACGTGGCGCTGATTGCCGGTTTTAAAGCCGACCGCAAAGGCAACCTCTACACCGGGGCGAGTACCGAAGATACCCCGGCGCTGGTGGAAGCCGCCGCGTTCCACGATGGCATCGTCATCGCGCAGGTGAACGAGCTGGTGGACGACGAGTGCGATCTGCCGCGCGTCGATATTCCGGGCTCCTGGATCGACTACGTGGTCGTTGCGGACAAGCCGTTCTTTATCGAACCGCTGTTCACCCGCGACCCGCGCCTGATCAAACAGGAACATATCCTGATGGCGATGATGGCGATCAAAGGCATCTATGCGGAACACCAGGTGCAGTCCCTGAACCACGGTATCGGCTTTAACACCGCGGCGATTGAGCTGCTGCTGCCCACCTACGGCGAACAGCTCGGCCTGAAGGGCAAAATCTGTAAACACTGGACGCTGAACCCGCATCCGACGTTGATCCCCGCCATTGAAAGCGGCTGGGTGGAAAGCGTGCACTGCTTCGGCGGCGAGCTGGGGATGGAAGAGTACATCCGCGCCCGTCCTGATGTCTTCTTTACCGGTGCCGATGGCTCCATGCGTTCCAACCGCGCCTTCTGCCAGCTGGCAGGCCAGTACGCGGTGGATATGTTCATCGGCTCTACGCTGCAGGTTGACGGCTACGCCAACTCCTCAACCGTGACCCGCGGTCGTCTTTCCGGCTTCGGCGGTGCGCCAAACATGGGCCATGACCCGCACGGTCGTCGTCATGCGACCCCGGCCTGGCTGAACATGATCACCGAGCCGGATCCGATGCAGCGCGGCAAAAAGCTGGTCGTGCAGATGGTGGAAACCTTCCAGGCAGGCGTGAAGCCGACCTTCGTGGAAAAACTCGATGCCGTCGACGTGGCGAAAGCCTCCGGCATGCCGCTGGCACCGGTGATGATTTACGGCGATGACGTGACGCACGTGCTGACGGAAGAGGGCATTGCCTACCTCTACCGGGCAAAAGATCTGGAAGAGCGTCGTGCCATGGTTGCCGCCGTCGCGGGGATCACCGATATCGGCCTGGGCGTTGACGCCAAACGCGTGGCGGAACTGCGCCAGAGCGGCAAGGTGGTGTATCCGGAAGATATGGGGATTCGTCGCACCGACGCCACCCGCTCTCTTCTGGCAGCCGGGAGCGTGTCTGACCTCGTTGAGTGGTCCGGCGGTCTGTATAACCCACCTGCGAAATTCCGGAGCTGGTAATGAAACTTCTGCCCCAGATTCAGGTTGAAGGCGGTGCCGAATGGCTGGCGCGAACCGCCACGCAGTGTCTGATTGACGAAGCACGTTTAAGCCCGAAACCCGGTCTGGTGGACAGTCGGGGGAACGGCGCGCACCACGATTTATCCCTTGCGCTGATGGAGCGCTCCGCGCACAGCCTGACCCCCACGTTTCAGGCGCTGGCGCAGCAGAGCTGGCAGCGTCCGGCGGACATTGCGCTTCGGCAAACCGTTGGCCGTCTTGGCCGCGAAGGCGAGCAGCAGATGATGGCAGCCACCGACGGGGTTAATACCCACCGTGGTGCGATCTGGGCGCTGGGATTGCTGGTGAGCGCGGTGGCGATGCTGGGCGGTGAGGCGACTGCGCAGGCCGTCGCGAATACCGCCGCTCAGTTGGCGAAACTCCCGGACGATGCGGCGCCGAAAGTGTTCAGCAAAGGGCTGCGCGCCACGCACCGCTACCGCGTGCCGGGCGCGCGCGAAGAGGCGCAGCAGGCGTTCCCACACGTTATGCAGCGCGCGCTGCCGCAGCTTCGCCTCAGCCGTCTCAACGGCAGCAGTGAAACGCATGCGAGGCTCGACGCGCTGATGGCGATCATGACGTCACTCACCGACACCTGCGTGCTGTCGCGCGCCGGAATGGAGGGACTGGACGCCATGCAGAACGGTGCTCGTGCGGTACTGAACGCCGGAGGATGCGCAACGCTTTCAGGGCAGCAGGCGCTGGCGAGCTTAGACCGCCAGATGCTCTCGCTCAACGCTTCACCGGGCGGCGCTGCCGACCTGCTTGCCGCCACGCTGTTTCTCGACCGCGTCGAAACGCCTTATTCAAAGCATTAAGAGGATGTTATGGAAAAAATTACATTGACCGTGCCCGCCAGCCGCGAAGTAAGCGGCAGGGCGCTGGCAGGCGTCGTCGGCTCCGGGGATATGGAGGTGCTATTCGCCGCCGAACCGGGCCAAACCTTAACCGTTGATATCACCACTTCAGTCGACAACAGCCGTGGTCGCTGGGAGGCGCTGTTCAACCGTCTGCACACCGTCAGCAGCCTGCCCGCAGGCAAACTGACCATCCACGACTTCGGCGCGACGCCGGGCGTGGCGCGCATTCGCATCGAACAGGTCTTTGAGGGGGTGAGCCATGCGTAATGACAGCAGCTTTATCGAATTAAAAGCGCGCCAGCGCGCGCAGGCCCTGCTTGACGAGGGCAGCTACCGCGAACTGCTGGATCCGTTTGAAGGCATTATCTCTCCATGGCTTGGGCCGCAGGGGATTGTTCCGCAGGCCGATGACGGCATGGTCGTCGCAAAAGGCACCATCAACGGTCAGCCTGCGGTCGTCGTCGCGATTGAAGGCGCGTTCCAGGGCGGCAGCATGGGCGAAGTGTCCGGCGCCAAAATGGCGGCGGCGCTGGAGCTGGCGGCAGAAGATAACCGCAACGGCATTCCGACGCAGGCGGTGCTGTGCCTCGAAACCGGCGGCGTGCGTCTGCAGGAAGCTAACCTCGGCCTGGCGGCGATTGCCGATATCCACGCCGCGATTGTTGACCTGCGCCGGTATACCCCGGTGGTCGGGATTGTTGCCGGGACCGTGGGCTGCTTCGGCGGGATGTCCATCGCCGCGGCGCTGTGCAGCTACCTGATCGTGACCCGTGAAGCGCGTCTCGGCCTCAACGGCCCGCAGGTTATCGAGCAGGAGGCGGGGATTGAAGAGTACGACTCCCGCGACCGTCCGTTTATCTGGAGCATGACCGGCGGCGAAGTGCGTTATCAAAGCGGTCTGGTGGATGCGCTGGTAGGCGACGGCGTAAACGCGGTGAAAGCGGCGGTGAACGAGGCGATAGCGAAAGGCGTACCGGCGAAACACCGCACCGATAACTACGACGATTACCTGAACCGTCTGACCCATTTCGACACCCGCAAACAGGCCGATGCCGAACAGATTAACGCGCTTTTTGCCCGGGAGGTGAAATGATGACTAACTCAATGAGCCGTGGCGAACTCTGGCTGGATATTCTCGCCCCGAATGCAAAACGTGTGGAAGGGCTATGCCCGTCCGTGCAGGCGGTAGACGCCGAGCTTAACGGCGAAGCGGTGCGCTTTGTTGCCGTGGTTCCGGATGCCAATAACCACTTCCCGCGCGCCGCGAAGGGTGAAGTCGGTCTGCTGGAAGGCTGGACGCTGGCGAAAGTGGTCAGCGAAACCGTCGCGGCGGACGCCGATAAGGCCGTTAAGCGCCCGATTGTGGCGGTGATTGACGTTCCAAGCCAGGCCTATGGCCGTCGTGAAGAAGCGTTTGGTATTCACCAGGCGCTGGCCGGTGCGGCAGCAGCCTATGCGAACGCGCGCCTGGCCGGTCATCCGGTGATTGGCCTGATCGTCGGCAAGGCGATGTCCGGCGCGTTTCTGGCGCACGGCTACCAGGCTAACCGCCTGATTGCCTTTAACGACAAAGGGGTGCTGATCCACGCGATGGGCAAAGAGTCTGCGGCGCGCATTACGCTGCGTACCGTCGAGGCGCTGGAAAAACTGGCGGCAACCATTCCGCCAATGGCGTATGACATCAGCAACTACGCCACGCTGGGGCTGCTTTCTAACCTGTTGGACATCAGCAACCCGGATTCCCCATCCGATAACGATCTGGCGCAGGTGAAAACCACCCTGCAGCAGGCCATCAGTGACGCACGTCAGGATATCACCTTGAAAAACCGTCTGGGTGCTGACAACCGCCGCAGCTCGGCGCTCGTACGCGAACGTATGCGAGCCAGCTGGTAAGTAAAAAAGAGACCTGCCAGAGATGCAACCCCCCGTGGGCACGCCCGCTGCGCCCGCGTGGGAGCCTGCATCCTGAAAAATAATAAACATCGCACCAGTGCTAAAACTTTTTTTACTACAGGTGATTTATGACTTACGTAATTGTTCATGCTCTTGCACCGATTTTCGTCATCATGCTGCTGGGATTCTGGGCCGGTAAGGCAAAGATGGTCGATAACAAAAACGTTTCCCTGCTCAATATCTTCGTGATGGATTTTGCACTGCCTGCCGCGCTGTTTAGCGCCACCGTGCAAACGCCGTGGACCGGCATCGTGGCGCAGTCGCCGCTGATCCTGGTGCTGACCCTGGCGATGTGGATCACCTATGCGGTCATCTACTTCCTTGCCACCAAAATCTTTAAGAAATCCCCGCAGGACGCGGCGGTGCTGACGCTTACCGTTGCCCTGCCGAACTACGCGGCGCTTGGCCTGCCGATTCTGGGCAGCGTGCTGGGTGAAGGATCTTCCACGTCGCTTTCCGTTGCGGTCTCTATTGCCTGCGGTTCGGTGCTGATGACCCCGTTCTGCCTGTTGATCCTGGAGCGCGAGAAAGCGCGCGCCGAGGGGAATAATTCCGGCTCGACGCTCTCCATGCTGCCGGTGCTGATGTGGCGTTCCATTAAAAAACCGATCGTGATGGGGCCGCTGCTGGGCGTGATTCTCTCCGCCATCGGCATCAAAATGCCGGAACTGGTGCTTGCGGCGATTAAACCGCTGGGGCTGTCCGCCACCGCAGCGGCGCTGTTCCTGACCGGGGTGATCCTCTCTGCCCGCAAGCTGCAGATCAACACCATGGTGATTACCTCGACCATCGCCAAGCTGCTGATTCAGCCCGCGATTGCCTGGGGTATCGTGCTGATCTTCGGTCTGCACGGCTCGGTGGCGATTACCGCTATCCTGATGATTGCGCTCTCCGCGGGCTTCTTCGGCGTGGTGTTCGGTAACCGCTTTGGCGTGCAGTCGCCGGATGCTGAAGCCGTGCTGCTGTTAAGCTCCGTACTGTGTATCCTGTCGCTTCCGCTGTTTATCTCGCTGACTTCAGGAATGTAATCATGACCACAGCATTACGCCCGCACGACCTCATCTGGCTTACCGCGCGCGACGCGCTGGAAGGCATCACCGAATCCTGGGTTGAGGCCGCCTGGCATATTGGCCTGCCGGTAGTGGTGCGGCGTGATGTTGATAATGAAGGCCGTATTCCCGTTGGCGTGCGCGGCCTGCGTCGTGACCAGCGGGCGGCCGGATGGGTGAAGCCCGAAAACGTGCAGCGCGTGGTGACACCTGAAGACCTGTGCGCCACCGCCGATCTGCTGCGCTCGCCCTTTGTGACCCAGCCGCCGGTTCAGGTGGCGCTGCAGCTGGCTCAGCAGGCGTGGCCGTGGACGTGGGGCATTACCGGCAGCACCGGCTACGCGCTGGCGACCGGTATTCCGGTGATCCATGCCGACAGCGATCTTGATCTGCTGATCCGCGCCTCTGAGCCGATTTCCCCGGATGCTTTTAGCGCATGGCAGTCGCAGCTGAGCCGTGCACTGTGTCGGGCGGATACGCAGGTCGATACCCCCGAAGGGGGCTTTGCGTTGGCGGAGTGGCTGCGCGACGGCAAAACGCTGCTAAAAACTCAATGTGGACCGCGCCTGGTGGCGGATCCGTGGCGCAGGGAGGAGTGATGAAAATACTGTTTACCTTTCCGGGGCAGGGTACGCAGCACGAAGGCATGCTGCAAAACCTGCCGGGAACGGAGCTTGCACAGGCACGCGAGGTGCTGGGCAGCGAAGTCGATACGCTGGACAGTGCAGCCTCGCTAACTCACACCCGCGCGGTTCAGCTGTGTCTCCTGATTTCAGGCGTGGCCTGGGCGCGCGAGCTGGAGCGTCGCGGCGTGACGCCGGATATCGTCAGCGGGCTGTCCATCGGCGCTTATCCGGCGGCGGTTATCGCGGGCGCGCTGGATTTTTCGGACGCGCTGAGGCTGGTGGCGCTGCGTGGTGACCTGATGGAGCAGGCGTACCCGCACGGCTACGGCCTGACGGCGATTATGGGGCTGACCCTGCCGCAGGTGGAGCAGCTTATCGAGGGTACCGGAACGTATATTGCTAACCTGAATGCCGAAACGCAGATCGTCATCGCCGGAACCGATGAGGGGATGGCGCAGGTGGCAGAACGCGCGCTGGCAAAAGGGGCGAGCAAGGCCAGGCGGCTGGCGGTTAGCGTGCCGTCGCACTGCGCGCTGTTGGCGGAACCGGCGAAAAAGCTGGCGTCGGCGTTTGAGCCCGTTACGCTGGCTCGTCCACGCTGCGCCTACCTGAGCGGCAGTACAGGCCGCGTGCTCTGGCAGCCGGAAAGGATTGCCGACGATCTGGCGATGAACATGGCGCGAACCGTGCGCTGGCAGGAGGCGATGATTTCCGCTAACGAACGCGAAGCGCGGCTGGCGATTGAAATGCCGCCCGGCGGCATATTGACCTGCCTGACGCGTCAGGCTGCGTGGGAAGGGGAAACCATTTCGCTGGAGCGCAGCGGGGTGGACGTGGCGGTGCATCTGGCGGGTCGGCTTCGTGCGTGAGTTTTCTGCCGGGTGGCGGCTTCGCCTTACCCGGCCTACGGGTTCGGTTGTCTTGTTTTGTATCACTCACTTTCCTGCAGGCTGCGCGCATACATCCGCCCTTCGGCGGCTAATGCCCGCAGGCTTGGGTCCTGCTCGCGGTTACGGGCAAAGACAATCGCGATAAGCTGCTGCATCTGGTACGGCTCCGCCAGCTTCAACAGCTGCACGGAATTCTCGTAGACCTTCTTCATCCTGCCTGGCATCAGCGTAAATCCAACGCCTGCCTGCACCAGGCTCAGCATCGAGAAAATGTCATTAACGCGCGTGACGATTTCCGGCTCGAACCCGGCGATATGAAACGCTTCCTGAAACCCTGCATACGTGGCGAACCCTTCCGCCAGGGCAACAAATTTCTGGTCTTTATAATCACGCAGATCCGCGGGGCCGCGGGTATTCAGCGTGGCGGAAGCCGGTGCGGCAAGGAAAATATCGTCGTGGAACAGGGGCAGCACTTCGAGGCTGTTACGGTCGATGTCGCTTTCGGAGATGGAGATAAGAATCGCGTCCAGCGAGCCTTCATCCAGCATATGCAGCAGGGTGTCGTTGGAGCCCATCGTCAGATCCATCTCCAGATCCGGACGGCGCAGCTTCATGCCCATAATCAGACGCGGTACGGTTTCTAGGGTGAGCGAGTAGAGCGTGCCCACGCGCAGCCGCCCCTGGCCGATACCGGCGATTTTGCGGGACGCCTCCAGGCCGCGCTCCATCACCTGCATCACCTCCTGGCAATACTCCAGCAGCGTCCACGCGGAGGGGAGCGCAATCAGGTTACGCCCCTTGTGTGTAAAGAGCGGGCAGCGCACGTTCTCTTCCAGCGTGTGCAGCGCACGGTGCACGCTGACGCCGCTCAGGCCCAGCGTTTCGGCGGTACGCGCGATATTCCCCTTCTCCATAAACGTCATGAAGATGCTGAGCTTGCGGAATGTAATATCGCTCGTGGTATCGAAACGCATAACCCTCCCGATGGTTTAGTCGGCCTGAAGCATGGCTTCGAGCTGTTCCTGCGCGTCCAGCCACGCCATTTCGCACTCTTCGAGGCTGGATTTGGTTTTCGCCTGGGTTTGCAGACAGTCGGTCAGTTCCGCTTTGCGGCTCTGGTCGTACAGCTCGCTGTCGCCCAGCTTCTCTTCAACGGTAGCCAGCGTGGCGTTGAGCTTTTCCATCTCTTTTTCAAGACGGGCAATCTCTTTACGCAGCGGCTGCGTCTGGGTGCGCAGCTCCGCTTCACGGCGCTTCTGGTCTTTACGCGACTGCGCGCTGTTGGCGTTGTCTTTCGCTGACTCTTCCGGCTGGTTCTCCTGCTTCTGCACGTCCGTCAGCCACTGCTGGTAGTCTTCCAGATCGCCGTCGAACGGTTCAACTTTGCCGCCGTGCACCAGGTAGAGATCGTCCGTGGTAGAGCGGATCAGGTGGCGGTCGTGCGAAACCACAACCAGCGCGCCTTCGAACTCGATCAGCGCTTCGGTCAGCGCCTGACGCATGTCGAGATCCAGGTGGTTGGTCGGTTCATCGAGCAGCAGCAGGTTCGGGCGCTGCCAGACGATCAGCGCCAGCACCAGACGGGCTTTTTCGCCCCCGGAGAAGCGCTCGGTGTTTTCCGTCACCTTATCGCCCTGGAAGCCGAAGCCGCCGAGGTAGTCGCGCAGCTTTTGCTCCATCTCCTGCGGCGCCAGACGCGCCAGGTGCTGAATCGGCGATTCATCCGCGCGTAAAAATTCCAGCTGATGCTGGGCGAAGTAGCCCAGCTTGATGCCCTTCGCCAGGCCGATTTCACCGCTGACCGGGTTAAGCTCACCCGCCAGCAGTTTGATCAGCGTCGATTTACCGGCGCCGTTACGCCCCAGCAGGCCAATGCGCGAACCCGGCACCAGGTTGAGCTTGATGGAATCGAGAATAATGCGCTCGGCATAGCCCGCGCTGACCTTCTCCATCTTCAGCAGCGGGTTCGGCAGGCTTTCAGGCTCGCGGAAGCTGAAGTGGAACGGGTTATCAACGTGCGCCGGGGCAATCATCTCCATGCGCTCCAGCATCTTGATGCGGCTCTGGGCCTGCTTGGCTTTTGAGGCTTTGGCCTTGAAGCGATCCACAAAGCTCTGCAGGTGCGCCACGCGCTGCTGCTGGCTTTCGTACATGGACTGCTGCTGGGCAAGGCGCGTCGCGCGCTGGCGCTCGAAGGAGCTGTAGTTGCCGGTGTACTCGAACATCGTTTGCTGTTCGATGTGAATGATTTTATCCACCACCGGGTCGAGGAAGTCGCGGTCGTGGGAGATCAGAATCAGAGTGCCCTGATAGCTCTTCAGCCACTTCTCCAGCCAAATAACGGCATCAAGATCGAGGTGGTTGGTCGGTTCATCGAGCAGCAGCAGGTCAGAGCGGCAGATCAGCGCCTGCGCCAGGTTGAGGCGCATGCGCCAGCCGCCCGAGAAGTCGCTGACCGGGCGTTCCAGCTGTTCATTGCTGAAGCCCAGGCCGTGCAGCAGGCTGGAGGCGCGGGAGCGAATGGTCCAGGCGTCGATGGCGTCCAGCTTGCCGTGAACGGTGGCGATGGCGTGACCGTCGTTGCGCTCGTTCGCGACGTTGAGTTCTGCCTCGAGCTTGCGGTATTCACGGTCACCGTCGATAACATAGTCGAGCGCCGGCTCACTCAGCGCAGGCGTCTCCTGGTTTACCCAGGCAAGCTGCCAGTTCCCCGGGAAGGTAAAGTTACCGCCATCCGCGCTAATCTCGTTTTTCAGCAACGCCAGCAGGGTGGATTTACCGCAGCCGTTTTTGCCGACCAGACCCACTTTTTGGCCCGGGTTGATGGTAGCTGTGGCGTTATCCAGCAGGACGCGCACGCCGCGACGAATTTGTAACGAGGAGAAAACAATCATAGAAGCGCCGTATGTTCCGACTATGTTAATTTGTCATTATGATAATGTAAGGTGTGCGCCATTTTCCGCACCGGGCCGCCATGGTAGCCCAAAACAACGACGATACACAAAAACAGAAACAAGACCGGGAGGGGAATGATGTCTCAGACAGCAAAGGTGCTGCTGCTGTATGCCCATCCGGAATCTCAGGACTCGGTGGCGAACCGGGTGCTGCTTAAGCCGGCTACACAGCTCAGTAACGTAACAGTGCACGATCTCTACGCGCACTATCCTGATTTCTTTATTGATATTCCTTACGAGCAGGAACTGCTGCGTCAACATGACGTCATTGTGTTCCAGCATCCGCTTTATACCTATAGCTGTCCGGCGTTGCTCAAAGAGTGGCTGGACCGCGTGCTGAGCCGGGGCTTCTCCAGCGGGGTGGGGGGAAACCAGCTGGCGGGAAAGTACTGGCGTAGCGTCATCACGACCGGTGAGCCTGAAAGCGCTTACCGTCACGACGGGCTGAACCGCTATCCGATGAGCGATATCCTGCGTCCCTTCGAGCTGACGGCGGCAATGTGCCGTATGCACTGGATGAGCCCGATTATTGTCTACTGGGCGCGACGCCAGCAGCCACAAGAGCTGGCGAGCCACGCCAGAGCCTACGGTGAATGGCTGGCCTCACCGATTCCGGCAGGAGGTCGTTGATGGAAGGATCGAATTTACTCCTCGCCGGGGTGCTGTTTTTATTTGCGGCGGTTGTTGCGGTGCCGCTTGCGGCACGTATCGGGATCGGTGCAGTGCTGGGGTATTTGTTGGCGGGGATCGCCATCGGCCCCTGGGGGCTGGGATTCATCAGCGATGTGGATGAGATCCTCCACTTCTCTGAACTGGGCGTCGTGTTCCTGATGTTCATAATCGGCCTTGAACTGAACCCGTCCAAGCTGTGGCAGCTTCGCCGCTCCATCTTCGGCGTGGGGGCGGCACAGGTGCTGTTTAGCGCCGCGATTCTGGGCGGGCTGCTCATGCTGACGCAGTTTTCCTGGCAGGCGGCGGTGATCGGCGGGATTGGCCTCGCGATGTCCTCCACGGCGATGGCGCTGCAGTTGATGCGCGACAAAGGGATGAATCGCAACGAAGCCGGACAGCTGGGCTTTTCGGTGCTGCTGTTTCAGGATTTGGCCGTCATCCCGGCGCTGGCGCTGGTGCCGCTGCTGGCAGGATCAGGTGACGATCATTTTGACTGGGTAAAAATCTCCATGAAGGTGCTGGCCTTCGCGGGGATGCTGATTGGCGGGCGTTTCTTACTGCGTCCGGTGTTCCGCTTTATTGCCGCCTCGGGCGTTCGTGAAGTGTTTACCGCCGCGACGCTGCTGCTGGTGCTTGGCTCTGCGCTGTTTATGGATGCGCTGGGGCTGTCGATGGCGCTGGGGACGTTCATCGCCGGGGTGCTGCTGGCGGAGAGCGAATATCGTCACGAACTGGAAATTGCCATCGATCCGTTTAAGGGGCTGCTGTTAGGGCTGTTCTTTATTTCGGTCGGCATGGCGCTGAACCTTGGCGTGCTTTATACCCATCTGCTGTGGGTGGCCGTGAGCGTGGCGGTGCTGGTGGCGGTGAAAACGCTGGTGCTCTACGTACTGGCCCGTATTTACGGGCTGCGTAGCTCGGAACGCATGCAGTTTGCCAGCGTGCTAAGCCAGGGAGGAGAGTTCGCGTTTGTGCTGTTCTCTACCGCATCTTCCCAAAAACTCTTCAAAGATGACCAGATGGCGCTGCTGCTGGTGACGGTCACGCTGTCGATGATGACCACGCCGCTGCTGATGAAGCTGGTGGATAAACTGCTGTCGCGCCGGTTTAACCCGGCTGATGATGAAGATGAAGCGCCCTGGGTGGAAGATGATAAGCCACAGGTTATCGTCGTGGGTTTTGGCCGTTTCGGACAGGTGATTGGGCGTTTACTGATGGCGAACAAAATGCGCATCACGGTACTGGAGCGCGATATCAGTGCGGTCAACCTGATGCGCAAATATGGCTATAAGGTTTACTACGGCGACGCGACCCAGCTCGAGCTGCTGCGCTCGGCGGGGGCGGAAGCGGCAGAGTCCATCGTGATTACCTGCAATGACCCGGAAGATACCATGAAGCTGGTGGAGCTGTGTCAGCAGCATTTCCCGCATCTGCATATTCTGGCGCGTGCGCGGGGACGTGTTGAAGCTCACGAATTGTTGCAGGCGGGTGTGAAACACTTCTCCCGTGAGACGTTCTCCAGTGCGCTGGAGTTGGGCCGTAAGGCGCTGATCTCGCTCGGCATGCATCCGCATCAGGCGCAGCGCGCCCAGATGCACTTCCGCCGGCTGGATATGCGGATGCTGCGCGAGCTGATGCCGGTCCATACCGATACGGCGCAAATATCCCGCGTGCGGGAAGCGCGTCGCGAGCTGGAGGAGATCTTCCAGAGAGAGATGCAACAGGAACGACGCCAACTGGACGGCTGGGACGAATTTGAATAAAGGGTAACGAAAGATGGCTGTACGTAAACGCTTTATCGCGGGGGCAAAATGCCCGACCTGCCAGGCGCAAGATACTTTGGCTATGTGGCGTGAGAATAATATTGATGTAGTTGAGTGTGTTAAGTGCGGTCACCAGATGCGTGAGGCTGATAAAGAGGCCCGCGATCACGTTCGCAAAGAAGAGCAAGTGATCGGCATTTTTCATCCGGACTAGCGATATGCCCTGAGTTTTTTTAAGCTAAAGGGTACACGGGTGCAGATTTCCGCTACAATCTGCGCCAGCAATTTTCCCACGCTCAGGAGATATCATGAAAGTAGCAAAAGACCTGGTGGTCAGCCTGGCCTATCAGGTACGTACAGAAGACGGTGTGTTGGTTGATGAGTCTCCGGTGAGTGCGCCGCTGGACTACCTGCATGGTCACGGCTCCCTGATTTCTGGCCTGGAAACAGCGCTGGAAGGTCATGACGTTGGCGACAAATTTGACGTTGCTGTAGGCGCGAACGACGCTTACGGTCAGTATGACGACAACCTGGTTCAGCGCGTTCCTAAAGACGTGTTCATGGGCGTTGACGAACTGCAGGTTGGCATGCGCTTCCTGGCGGAAACCGACCAGGGCCCGGTGCCGGTTGAAATCACTGAAGTTGAAGACGACCACGTTGTGGTTGACGGCAACCACATGCTGGCTGGCCAGAACCTGAAATTCAACGTAGAAGTTGTTGCGATCCGTGAAGCAACCGAAGAAGAACTGGCTCATGGCCACGTTCACGGTGCACACGGTCACGACCATGACCACGATCACGGCCACGACGGCTGCTGCGGTGGTCACGGCCACGATCACGACCATGGTCACGACCACGGTAAAGGTGGTTGCGGCAACGGCGGCTGCGGCTGCCACTAATACCGTCATGCGGAAAATAAAAAAGCGGGATAATCCCGCTTTTTTTACGTCTCAATAATGAGGTGGTGGTGTCTCTTCTGACTGAGAGGCGATGTGCGACGACTGGGTTGCCTTCACTTTTTCAGTGAGCAGGCGCATCAGATCGCGCAGCTTTGCCATTTCAAGTTCATGGGCGGTTACGGTCTGGTTAAGTTCTTCGATGGTGATGTCCTGAAAAGCCAGTCGGCTTTCCAGCTCAGCCAGTCTCGCTTCAATCAATGTGTCCTTCATGGTTCACCTCGTCAATTTCACACTCGCCATAATGGGCCTGCGGCGGCGAAGTTTAACTGAGTTTATCCTCAAGTGCAGTATCCATCCCTTTGGCAAGAAACTTATTTAAACAAAAATAGTCTGAAAAGAGACGAGAATCGGGAGAGTCTGTCTGTAGATTTCTTCCGCAACGATTTATAGTACGTCACTCATTTACGTTTAATGCTGGGGTGAGAGTCCCCAGGCCCTGGAGATATGGATGAAATCACTGTTCAAAGTAACGCTGCTGGCGACGACAATGGCTGTCGCACTGAATGCACCGCTGTCTTTCGCTGCTGACACTGCAGCGAAGCCTGCTGCAACTGCAGACAGCAAAGCGGCGTTCAAAAATGACGACCAGAAATCCGCCTACGCACTTGGCGCATCTCTGGGTCGTTACATGGAAAACTCTCTGAAAGAGCAAGAGAAACTGGGCATCAAACTGGACAAAGCTCAGCTGATCGCGGGTGTTCAGGATGCGTTTGCAGATAAGAGCAAACTGTCTGACCAGGAAATCGAACAGACTCTGCAGGCGTTTGAAGCGCGTGTGAAAGGTGCTGCTCAGACCAAAATGGAAGCAGATGCCAAAGACAACGAAGCGAAAGGCAAAGCCTACCGCGATACCTTTGCTAAAGAAAAAGGTGTAAAAACCTCCTCTACTGGCCTGGTGTACAAAGTTGAGAAAGAAGGTACCGGTGATGCGCCTAAAGACAGCGACACCGTTGTGGTTAACTACAAAGGTACGTTGATCGACGGTAAAGAGTTCGACAACTCTTACACCCGTGGTGAGCCTCTTTCCTTCCGTCTGGACGGTGTGATCCCGGGCTGGACCGAAGGCCTGAAAAACATCAAGAAAGGCGGCAAGATCAAGATGGTCATCCCACCGGATCTGGCTTACGGCAAAACCGGTGTTCCGGGTATCCCAGCGAACTCTACGCTGGTCTTTGACGTAGAACTGCTGGACATCAAACCGGCACCTAAAGCGGATGCCAAGGCAGATGCTCCGGCTGACGATAAAGCCGCTGCTGCTAAGAAGTAATGCTGAAAAAAAACCGCCGCCTTTGAGGCGGCGGTTTTTTTTATTGTAGGGCAGATATAATTAACACTGGAAAGCGCTATACACGCTGTATTAATTTAGTTGTCCGTGTAGATAATGAGCCTGCCCTGAAAACCTAACGACAGGCTCCTGAAAAGGAGTGTTTTTTTCATGTCCAGGTCGCTTTTAACCAACGAAACCAGTGAACTCGATTTGCTGGATCAACGTCCTTTTGACCAGACCGACTTCGATATTCTGAAATCCTACGAGGCGGTGGTGGACGGGTTAGCGATGCTCATTGGCTCCCACTGCGAAATCGTATTGCACTCCCTGCAAGATCTGAAGTGTTCCGCCATCCGCATTGCGAATGGTGAACATACTGGCCGTAAAATTGGTTCGCCAATCACCGACCTTGCATTGCGTATGTTGCATGACATGACCGGCGCGGACAGCAGCGTCTCCAAATGTTACTTCACCCGCGCCAAAAGCGGTGTGTTGATGAAATCAGAAACTATCGCCATTCGAAACCGTGACCATCGTGTCATCGGTTTGCTGTGCATCAACATGAACCTTGATGTACCGTTCTCCCAAATCATGAGCACCTTTATCCCACCTGAAACCCCAGATGTGGGCTCTTCTGTGAATTTTGCCTCCTCTGTTGAGGATCTGGTGACCCAGACGCTGGAGTTCACCATTGAAGAGGTGAATGCCGACCGCAACGTATCGAACAACGCCAAGAACCGTCAGATCGTACTGAATCTCTACGAGAAAGGGATTTTTGACATCAAAGACGCCATTAACCAGGTGGCCGATCGTCTGAATATCTCCAAGCACACGGTTTACCTCTACATTCGCCAGTTCAAAAGCGGCGATTTCCTGGGGCAAGACAAGTAATGCGTTTTGCGTTAATGGTGACAGGCCCGGCGTATGGCACTCAGCAGGCCAGCAGTGCGCTGCAGTTTGCTCATGCGCTACTTGAGGCTGGACACGAACTGGCGAGCGTCTTCTTCTATCGGGAAGGGGTCTATAACGCGAACCAGTTTACGTCACCGGCGAGCGATGAATTTGACCTTGTCCGCGCCTGGCAGGCATTAAACGAAAAGCAGGGCGTTGAGCTGCATATCTGCGTGGCAGCGGCATTGCGTCGCGGCGTGACGGATGCGGCCGAAGCGGAGCGTCTCGGCTTGCCAGGGGCTAACCTTCAGCCCGGTTTTTCGTTGAGTGGCCTGGGGGCACTGGCCCAGGCCGCGCTAACCTGCGACAGATTGGTGCAGTTTTAATGAAGCGTGTCGCGTTTGTTTTTTCGTCTGCTCCCCATGGGAGTGCGTCTGGCAGAGAAGGGCTGGACGCGTTGCTTGCAACCTCCGCATTAACCGAAGATATTGGCGTATTCTTTCTGGGAGACGGCGTATTCCAGCTGCTGGCGGGCCAGCAACCGCAGGCAATTCTGGCGCGGGACTACATCGCTACCTTCAAAGTTTTACCGCTTTACGACATTGAAACCTTCTACGTGTGTGCTGACTCTTTGGCTGCGCGCGGTCTCAATGATAAGACGCCTTTCGTACTGGATGTCACGCTCCTCCCCGCGGGTGCGCTGCGCGAACAACTCTCTCACTATGATACTGTTCTGACTTTCTGAGGCTGACATGCTGCACACTCTGAGCCATTCCCCGTGGCAATGTGATATCGACGCGTTACTGAGCATGTTGCGCGAAGGGGATGATTTGCTGCTGATTCAGGACGGTGTGCTTGCGGCGCTTGATGGTAGTCAGTTCGTTGAAATCCTCAGCAGTGCCCCCATATCCATCTCTGCGCTGAAAGACGATCTTGAAGCGCGAGGTCTTACTGGTCAAATTTCAGCCAAAATTGACGTGGTTGGCTATACTGATTTCGTCAATCTTACTGTGACACACCCCAGTCAAATGAACTGGTGATTTGAGATCGCTGTATATTTCTTGACACCTTTTCGACGTAGCCCTAAAATTTCGCGTCCTCATATTGTATGAGGTCGATTTATTACGTGTTTACGAAGCAAAAGCTAAAACCAGGAGCTATTTAATGGCAACAGTTAACCAGCTGGTACGCAAACCACGTGCACGCAAAGTTGCAAAAAGCAACGTGCCTGCACTGGAAGCCTGCCCGCAGAAACGTGGCGTATGTACTCGTGTATATACCACCACTCCTAAAAAACCAAACTCCGCACTGCGTAAAGTATGCCGTGTGCGTTTGACTAACGGTTTCGAAGTGACTTCCTACATCGGTGGTGAAGGTCACAACCTGCAGGAGCACTCCGTGATCCTGATCCGTGGCGGTCGTGTTAAAGACCTTCCGGGTGTTCGTTACCACACCGTTCGTGGTGCGCTCGACTGCTCAGGTGTTAAAGACCGTAAGCAGGCTCGCTCCAAGTACGGCGTGAAGCGTCCTAAGGCTTAATGGTTCTCCGTTAAGTAAGGCCAAACTGATTTATCTTAATGTCACACTAAACTCTTTGAGTTTTGGACAATCCTGAATTAACAACGGAGTATTCCCATGCCACGTCGTCGCGTCATTGGTCAGCGTAAAATCCTTCCAGATCCGAAATTCGGATCAGAACTGCTGGCAAAATTTGTAAATATCCTGATGGTAGATGGTAAAAAATCTACTGCAGAAGCAATCGTATACAGCGCGCTTGAGACCCTGGCTCAGCGTTCTGGTAAAAATGAACTGGAAGCTTTCGAAGTCGCTCTCGACAACGTTCGCCCAACTGTAGAAGTTAAGTCCCGCCGTGTTGGTGGTTCTACTTATCAGGTTCCAGTTGAAGTTCGTCCGGTTCGTCGTAATGCTCTGGCAATGCGTTGGATCGTTGAAGCTGCTCGTAAACGCGGTGATAAATCCATGGCTCTGCGTCTGGCGAACGAACTTTCTGATGCTGCAGAAAACAAAGGTACTGCAGTTAAGAAACGTGAAGACGTTCACCGTATGGCAGAAGCCAACAAGGCGTTCGCACACTACCGTTGGTAATCCCTTCGGAGTATTAGTCACCAGGCGGGCGCTTCAGAGAAGCCGCCCGCTCTGGGTAACTTAACTGAACGCCTAAAGAAACAAACGAGGAATCAAATGGCTCGTACAACACCCATCGCACGCTACCGTAACATCGGTATCAGTGCGCACATCGACGCCGGTAAGACCACTACTACCGAACGTATTCTGTTCTACACCGGTGTAAACCACAAAATCGGTGAAGTTCATGACGGCGCAGCCACCATGGACTGGATGGAACAGGAGCAGGAGCGTGGTATTACTATCACCTCCGCAGCGACTACTGCATTCTGGTCAGGTATGGCTAAGCAGTACGAACCGCATCGCGTAAACATCATCGACACCCCAGGCCACGTTGACTTCACCATCGAAGTAGAACGTTCCATGCGTGTTCTTGACGGCGCGGTAATGGTTTATTGCGCAGTTGGTGGTGTTCAGCCACAGTCTGAAACCGTATGGCGTCAGGCGAACAAATATAAAGTTCCACGCATCGCGTTCGTTAACAAAATGGACCGTATGGGTGCTAACTTCCTGAAAGTTGTTGGTCAGATCAAAACCCGTCTGGGCGCGAACCCTGTTCCGCTGCAGCTGGCAATTGGTGCTGAAGAAGGTTTCACCGGTGTTATCGACCTGGTGAAAATGAAAGCCATCAACTGGAACGAAGAAGATGCAGGCGTTACCTTCACTTACGAAGATATCCCAGCAGACATGCAGGACCTGGCTGACGAATGGCACCAGAACCTGATCGAGTCCGCTGCTGAAGCTTCTGAAGAGCTGATGGAGAAATACCTGGGTGGTGAAGAACTGACTGAAGAAGAGATCAAGAAAGCTCTGCGTCAGCGCGTTCTGAACAACGAAATCATCCTGGTAACCTGTGGTTCTGCGTTCAAGAACAAAGGTGTTCAGGCGATGCTGGATGCGGTAGTTGACTACCTGCCATCCCCAGTTGACGTACCTGCGATCAACGGCATCCTGGACGACGGTAAAGATACTCCGGCTGAGCGTCACGCAAGTGATGACGAGCCGTTCTCTGCACTGGCGTTCAAAATTGCTACCGACCCATTCGTGGGTAACCTGACCTTCTTCCGCGTTTACTCTGGTGTGGTTAACTCCGGTGACACCATCCTGAACTCCGTGAAAGCGGCGCGTGAGCGTTTTGGCCGTATCGTACAGATGCACGCTAACAAACGTGAAGAGATCAAAGAAGTTCGTGCGGGCGACATCGCTGCAGCTATCGGTCTGAAAGACGTGACTACTGGTGACACCCTGTGTAACCCAGATCACCCGATCATTCTGGAGCGTATGGAATTCCCTGAGCCGGTAATCTCCATCGCGGTTGAACCAAAAACCAAAGCTGACCAGGAAAAAATGGGTCTGGCTCTGGGCCGTCTGGCGAAAGAAGACCCATCATTCCGCGTATGGACTGATGAAGAATCTAACCAGACCATCATCGCTGGTATGGGTGAGCTGCACCTGGACATCATCGTTGACCGTATGAAGCGTGAATTCAACGTTGAAGCGAACGTGGGTAAACCTCAGGTTGCTTACCGCGAAGCGATTCGTGCGAAAGTTACCGATGTTGAAGGTAAACACGCTAAGCAGTCTGGTGGTCGCGGTCAGTACGGTCACGTTGTGATCGACATGTACCCACTGGAGCCGGGCTCTAACCCTAAAGGTTACGAGTTCATCAACGACATCAAAGGTGGTGTAATTCCTGGCGAATACATCCCAGCCGTTGATAAAGGCATCCAGGAGCAGCTGAAAGCGGGCCCTCTGGCTGGCTATCCAGTTGTTGACATGGGTGTTCGTCTGCACTTCGGTTCTTACCATGACGTTGACTCCTCTGAACTGGCGTTTAAACTGGCTGCGTCTATTGCCTTTAAAGAAGGCTTTAAGAAAGCAAAACCAGTTCTGCTTGAGCCGATCATGAAGGTTGAAGTAGAAACTCCTGAAGAGAACACCGGTGACGTTATCGGTGACTTGAGCCGTCGTCGCGGTATGCTGCGTGGTCAGGAATCTGAAGTAACTGGCGTTAAGATCCACGCTGAAGTTCCGCTGTCTGAAATGTTCGGATATGCAACTCAGCTGCGTTCTCTGACCAAAGGTCGTGCATCATACACCATGGAATTCCTGAAGTATGATGATGCGCCTAACAACGTTGCTCAGGCCGTTATTGAAGCCCGTGGTAAGTAATCCACAGGATTAAAACCTAAGTCCCGTGCTCTCTCCAAAGGGGAGAGCACTATAGTAAGGAATATAGCCGTGTCTAAAGAAAAATTTGAACGTACAAAACCGCACGTCAACGTTGGTACTATCGGCCACGTTGACCATGGTAAAACTACCCTGACTGCTGCAATCACTACCGTTCTGGCTAAAACCTACGGTGGTTCTGCTCGTGCATTCGACCAGATCGATAACGCACCAGAAGAAAAAGCTCGTGGTATCACCATCAACACTTCCCACGTTGAATACGACACCCCGACTCGCCACTACGCACACGTAGACTGCCCAGGCCACGCCGACTATGTTAAAAACATGATCACCGGTGCTGCGCAGATGGACGGCGCGATCCTGGTTGTTGCTGCGACTGACGGCCCAATGCCTCAGACTCGTGAGCACATCCTGCTGGGTCGTCAGGTAGGCGTTCCTTTCATCATCGTGTTCCTGAACAAATGCGACATGGTTGATGACGAAGAGCTGCTGGAACTGGTAGAGATGGAAGTTCGTGAACTGCTGTCTCAGTACGATTTCCCAGGCGACGATACCCCAATCGTTCGTGGTTCCGCGCTGAAAGCGCTGGAAGGCGACGCAGAGTGGGAAGCAAAAATCATCGAACTGGCTGGCTTCCTGGATTCTTACATCCCAGAACCAGAGCGTGCGATTGACAAGCCATTCCTGCTGCCAATCGAAGACGTATTCTCCATCTCCGGTCGTGGTACCGTTGTTACCGGTCGTGTAGAGCGCGGTATCATCAAAGTTGGTGAAGAAGTTGAAATCGTTGGTATCAAAGAGACTGCTAAGTCTACCTGTACTGGCGTTGAAATGTTCCGCAAACTGCTGGACGAAGGCCGTGCAGGTGAGAACGTTGGTGTTCTGCTGCGTGGTATCAAACGTGAAGAAATCGAACGTGGTCAGGTTCTGGCGAAGCCAGGCTCAATCAAGCCACACACCAAGTTCGAATCTGAAGTGTACATCCTGTCCAAAGACGAAGGCGGCCGTCATACTCCGTTCTTCAAAGGCTACCGTCCACAGTTCTACTTCCGTACAACTGACGTGACCGGTACCATCGAACTGCCAGAAGGCGTTGAGATGGTAATGCCAGGCGACAACATCAAGATGGTTGTGACTCTGATCCACCCAATCGCGATGGACGACGGTCTGCGTTTCGCAATCCGTGAAGGCGGCCGTACCGTTGGCGCGGGCGTTGTTGCTAAAGTTCTGGGCTAATTAATTATCCCTGAATGAAAAAAGGACGCTTCGGCGTCCTTTTTTGTTTTCTGGTGTTTTGAACCTGTCACAAATTTTCGCATTTTTTGCCTGCTTCCGTCTCGCATCCCGGCGTTTGTGCTATTGTAATCATAACCATTCTCACTTACACTTTGCGCATATTTTGAACGGGAGTTTTTATGTACGTTTGTTTATGTAATGGTGTGAGTGACAAAAAAATACGTCAGGCCGTTCGCCAGTTTCAGCCACAGTCTTTCCAGCAGCTTCGCAAGTTTGTTCCGGTGGGAAATCAATGCGGTAAATGCGTTCGCGCAGCGCGTGAGATTATGCAGGACGAATTGATGCAGATCCCGGAATTCAAAGAGATCGCGTAAGCCCGTATCTTTTTTTTGACATCCCTGTAGCCCGATCTACGCTTCAATGAGTGGAAGCGGAGGGACTATATAATGAAAGGTGATGTTAAAATCATAAGTTATCTCAATAAATTATTGGGAAATGAGCTTGTCGCAATCAATCAGTATTTTCTCCATGCAAGAATGTTCAAAAACTGGGGACTGACTCGCCTCAATGATGTTGAATACCATGAGTCCATCGATGAGATGAAGCACGCCGATAAATATATTGAGCGTATTTTATTCCTCGAAGGCATTCCAAACTTGCAGGATCTTGGCAAACTGGGCATTGGTGAAGATGTTGAGGAGATGCTGCGTTCCGATCTCAGACTGGAGCTCGAAGGCGCAAGAGATCTTCGTGAAGCCATCGCCTATGCTGACAGCGTCCATGATTATGTTAGTCGTGACATGATGATCCAGATCCTCGCCGATGAAGAAGGCCATATTGACTGGCTGGAGACTGAACTGGATCTCATTACCAAAATTGGCCTACAGAACTACCTTCAGTCGCAGATTAAAGTGGAAAGCTAATCAGGTTTTCCCAGCCAACGCATAAACCCGCTGCCGCCAGAAATGGCCCAAAAGGCAGTGGGTTTTTTAATGTCTGTTTATCAGGGTGAACTAAAGAGAGGATGAGAAGGCACAAAAGTGCCATCAGCGCGGCGACCAACGCCAGCAGCGGTAATACGCACCAGCCATGCCAGGCGCCCAGCGCTGCCAGATATTTAACATCGCCATAGCCCATCCCTTCGCGGCGAAAGAAAAAACGATAGCCCCAGTAAATAACGGCAAAGCCAACATATCCTGCCATCGCACCCACCACCGCACTCGGCAGAAAATCTGGATGGATACAGAGCTGAAAGAGCAGGCCCACCCACAGCAGTGGGCAGAGAAATTTATCGGGAAGCAGGCCGCAGCGGATATCTGCATAGACAAGAAAGGCAGTCAGCGAAAAATAGAACAGCAGAAAGGGGAGGGTAGTTAACATGGAAAAGGCCTCAACAGGGTTTGAGCGCATCCTCGTTATAATCGGCCTGTCCGACAATCTACAAAAACCACAATTGCGTAGGGGCTCCAGATAAAGATTCGAGAAGGGATACATTGCGTAAAAAGTTGCGAGTCCTTACGCATACCGCGCCTTTAGCGCTTAATTTCTAAACGGCACTTGCGTCTTTCTCTGATTTACGTATAATGCGCGGGCTTGTCGTAATTGACGGCTGGTTCGAACTGAACCGGAGTAACTCATTTTGTTACTCAACAATGCTCCCAATTGGGGAGCTACGTAAGAACGGTTACACTCTCCCATCAATCGTAATGGGTTTGAGGAGTAATCATTTTCGTTTATAAAATAATTGGAGCTCTGGTCTCATGCAGAACCAAAGAATCCGTATCCGCCTTAAAGCGTTTGATCATCGTCTGATCGATCAATCAACCGCGGAAATCGTCGAGACTGCTAAGCGCACTGGTGCGCAAGTCCGTGGTCCGATCCCGCTGCCGACCCGCAAAGAGCGCTTCACCGTTCTGATCTCCCCGCACGTCAACAAAGACGCGCGTGATCAGTACGAAATCCGCACTCACAAGCGTCTGGTTGACATCGTTGAGCCAACTGAGAAAACCGTTGATGCTCTGATGCGTCTGGATCTGGCTGCCGGTGTAGACGTGCAGATCAGCCTGGGTTGATCAGGTCATCGAGCGATTGAGAGGTTGATACAATGATTGGTTTAGTCGGTAAAAAAGTGGGTATGACCCGCATCTTCACAGAAGATGGCGTTTCTATCCCAGTAACCGTAATCGAAGTTGAAGCAAACCGCGTTACTCAGATCAAAGATCTGGCTAACGATGGCTACCGCGCTGTTCAGGTGACCACTGGTGCTAAAAAAGCTAACCGTGTAACCAAACCAGAAGCGGGTCACTTCGCTAAAGCTGGCGTTGAAGCTGGCCGTGGTCTGTGGGAATTCCGTCTTGCTGAAGGCGAAGAGTTCACCGTAGGTCAAGACATTAGCGTTGAGCTGTTTGCTGACGTTAAAAAAGTTGACGTAACCGGTACCTCTAAAGGTAAAGGTTTTGCTGGTACCGTTAAGCGCTGGAACTTCCGTACCCAGGACGCTACTCACGGTAACTCCTTGTCTCACCGCGTTCCGGGTTCTATCGGTCAGAACCAGACTCCGGGCAAAGTGTTCAAAGGCAAGAAAATGGCAGGTCAGCTGGGTAACGAACGTGTAACCGTTCAGAGCCTGGACGTAGTACGTGTTGACGCTGAGCGCAACCTGCTGCTGGTTAAAGGTGCAGTTCCGGGTGCAACCGGTAGCGACCTGATCGTTAAACCAGCTGTGAAGGCGTAAGGGGATAGCAATGGAATTAGTATTGAAAGACGCGCAGAGCGCGCTGACTGTTTCCGAAACTACCTTCGGTCGTGATTTCAACGAAGCGCTGGTTCACCAGGTTGTTGTTGCTTATGCAGCTGGTGCTCGTCAGGGTACTCGTGCTCAGAAGACTCGTGCTGAAGTAACTGGTTCTGGCAAAAAGCCATGGCGCCAGAAAGGTACCGGCCGTGCGCGTTCAGGTTCTATCAAGAGCCCGATCTGGCGTTCAGGTGGCGTGACCTTCGCTGCGCGTCCACAGGACCACAGTCAAAAAGTTAACAAAAAGATGTACCGCGGCGCGCTGAAAAGCATCCTGTCCGAACTGGTACGTCAGGATCGTCTGATCGTTGTCGAATCATTCTCTGTAGAAGCGCCTAAAACTAAGCTGCTGGCACAGAAACTGAAAGACATGGCTCTGGAAGATGTGCTGATCATCACCGGTGAGCTGGACGAGAACCTGTTCCTGGCCGCACGTAACCTGCACAAGGTTGACGTACGCGATGCGACTGGTATCGACCCGGTTAGCCTGATCGCCTTCGACAAAGTCGTAATGACTGCTGATGCTGTTAAGCAAGTTGAGGAGATGCTGGCATGATTCGTGAAGAACGTCTGCTGAAGGTGCTTCGCGCACCGCACGTTTCTGAAAAAGCGTCTACTGCGATGGAAAAAACAAACACCATCGTTCTCAAAGTTGCTAAAGACGCGACCAAAGCAGAAATCAAAGCTGCTGTGCAGAAACTGTTTGAAGTCGAAGTCGAAGTCGTTAACACCCTGGTTGTTAAAGGGAAAGTTAAACGTCACGGACAGCGTATCGGTCGTCGTAGCGACTGGAAAAAAGCTTACGTCACCCTGAAAGAAGGCCAGAATCTGGACTTCGTTGGCGGCGCTGAGTAAGTCGGAGGAGTAATACAATGGCAGTTGTTAAATGTAAACCGACATCTCCGGGTCGTCGCCACGTAGTTAAAGTGGTTAACCCTGAGCTGCACAAGGGCAAACCTTTTGCTCCGTTGCTGGAAAAAAACAGCAAATCCGGTGGTCGTAACAACAATGGCCGTATCACCACTCGTCACATCGGTGGTGGCCACAAGCAGGCTTATCGTATTGTTGACTTCAAACGCAACAAAGACGGTATCCCAGCAGTTGTTGAGCGTCTTGAGTACGATCCGAACCGTTCCGCGAACATCGCGCTGGTTCTGTACAAAGATGGCGAACGCCGTTACATCCTGGCCCCTAAAGGCCTGAAAGCTGGCGACCAGATTCAGTCTGGCGTTGATGCTGCAATCAAAGCAGGTAACACCCTGCCGATGCGCAATATCCCGGTTGGTTCTACCGTTCATAACGTAGAAATGAAACCAGGTAAAGGCGGTCAGCTGGCACGTTCCGCTGGTACTTACGTTCAGATCGTTGCGCGCGACGGTGCTTATGTCACCCTGCGTCTGCGTTCTGGTGAAATGCGTAAAGTCGAAGCAGACTGCCGCGCTACTCTGGGCGAAGTTGGCAATGCTGAGCATATGCTGCGCGTTCTGGGTAAAGCAGGTGCTGCACGCTGGCGTGGTGTTCGTCCTACCGTTCGCGGTACTGCGATGAACCCAGTCGACCACCCACATGGTGGTGGTGAAGGTCGTAACTTTGGTAAGCACCCGGTATCTCCGTGGGGCGTTCAGACCAAAGGTAAGAAGACCCGCAGCAACAAGCGTACTGATAAATTTATCGTACGTCGCCGTAGCAAATAATTTTAGAGGATAAGCCATGCCACGTTCTCTCAAGAAAGGTCCTTTTATTGACCTGCACTTGCTGAAGAAGGTAGAGAAAGCGGTGGAAAGCGGAGACAAGAAGCCCCTGCGCACTTGGTCCCGTCGTTCAACGATCTTTCCTAACATGATCGGTTTGACCATCGCTGTCCATAATGGTCGTCAGCACGTTCCAGTCTTTGTTACCGACGAAATGGTTGGTCACAAACTGGGTGAATTCGCACCGACTCGTACTTATCGCGGCCACGCTGCTGATAAAAAAGCGAAGAAGAAATAAGGTAGGAGGAAGAGATGGAAACTTTAGCTCAACATCGCCATGCTCGTTCTTCTGCACAGAAGGTTCGCCTTGTTGCTGACCTGATTCGCGGTAAGAAAGTGTCGCAGGCCCTGGACATCCTGACCTATACCAACAAGAAAGCTGCGGTATTGGTCAAGAAAGTACTGGAATCTGCCATTGCTAACGCTGAACACAACGATGGCGCTGACATCGACGATCTGAAAGTCGCGAAAATTTTCGTAGATGAAGGCCCAAGCATGAAGCGCATTATGCCGCGTGCGAAAGGTCGTGCAGATCGCATCCTGAAGCGCACCAGCCACATTACTGTGGTTGTGTCCGATCGCTGAGACTCTGGAGACTAGCAATGGGTCAGAAAGTACATCCTAATGGTATTCGCCTGGGTATTGTAAAACCATGGAACTCTACCTGGTTTGCGAACACCAAAGAATTCGCTGACAACCTGGACAGCGATTTTAAAGTACGTCAGTACCTGACTAAGGAACTGGCTAAAGCGTCTGTATCTCGTATCGTTATCGAGCGTCCAGCTAAGAGCATCCGTGTGACTATTCATACTGCTCGTCCTGGCATCGTTATCGGTAAGAAAGGCGAAGACGTAGAAAAACTGCGCAAGGTCGTAGCGGATATCGCTGGCGTTCCTGCACAGATCAATATCGCTGAAGTTCGTAAGCCTGAACTGGACGCTAAATTGGTTGCTGACAGCATCACTTCACAGCTGGAACGTCGCGTTATGTTCCGTCGTGCTATGAAGCGTGCTGTACAGAACGCAATGCGTCTGGGCGCTAAAGGTATCAAAGTTGAAGTTAGCGGCCGTCTGGGCGGCGCGGAAATCGCACGTACCGAATGGTACCGCGAAGGTCGCGTACCGCTGCACACTCTGCGTGCTGACATTGACTACAACACCTCTGAAGCGCACACCACTTACGGTGTAATCGGCGTTAAGGTATGGATCTTCAAAGGTGAGATCCTGGGTGGTATGGCTGCTGTTGAACAACCGGAAAAACCGGCTGCTCAACCTAAAAAGCAGCAGCGTAAAGGCCGTAAATAAGGAGCGTCGCTGATGTTACAACCAAAGCGTACAAAATTCCGTAAAGTGCACAAAGGCCGCAACCGTGGTCTGGCGCAGGGTACGGATGTTAGCTTCGGCACTTTCGGTCTGAAAGCTGTTGGCCGTGGTCGTCTGACTGCACGTCAGATCGAAGCAGCACGTCGTGCAATGACCCGTGCAGTTAAGCGTCAAGGTAAGATCTGGATCCGTGTATTCCCGGACAAACCGATCACCGAGAAGCCACTGGAAGTTCGTATGGGTAAAGGTAAAGGTAACGTGGAGTACTGGGTTGCCTTGATCCAACCGGGCAAAGTCCTTTATGAAATGGACGGTGTTCCGGAAGAGCTGGCCCGTGAAGCCTTCGGCCTGGCAGCAGCGAAACTGCCTATCAAAACCACCTTTGTAACTAAGACGGTGATGTAATGAAAGCAAAAGAGCTGCGTGAAAAAAGCGTTGAAGAGCTGAACGCTGAGCTGCTGAACCTGCTGCGTGAGCAGTTCAACCTGCGTATGCAGGCTGCAAGTGGCCAGCTGCAACAGACTCACCTGCTGAAGCAAGTGCGTCGCAATGTTGCACGCGTTAAGACTTTACTGACTCAGAAGGCGGGTGCGTAATGACCGATAAAATCCGTACTCTGCAAGGTCGTGTTGTTAGCGACAAAATGGAGAAATCCATTGTTGTAGCTATCGAACGTATTGTGAAACACCCGATCTACGGTAAATTCATCAAACGTACGACCAAACTGCACGTACATGACGAGAACAACGAATGTGGTATCGGCGACAAGGTTGAAATCCGTGAATGCCGTCCACTGTCCAAGACTAAGTCCTGGACGCTGGTTCGCGTTGTAGAGAAAGCGGTTCTGTAATACAGTACGCATTCTCAATACGAATAAACGGCTCAGCGATGAGCCGTTTATTTTTTCTACCCATATTGTAGAAGCGGTGTTATAATGCCGCGCCCTCGATATGGGGCTTTTTAACGGCTCTGATTTTAGAGTCTCAGGTAGTAGTTGACATTAGCGGAGCACTGAAATGATCCAAGAACAGACTATGCTGAACGTCGCCGACAACTCCGGTGCACGTCGCGTAATGTGTATCAAGGTTCTGGGTGGCTCGCACCGTCGCTACGCAGGCGTAGGCGACATCATCAAGATCACCATCAAGGAAGCAATTCCACGTGGTAAGGTCAAAAAAGGTGATGTGCTGAAAGCGGTAGTGGTGCGCACCAGGAAGGGTGTTCGTCGCCCTGACGGTTCTGTCATTCGCTTCGATGGTAATGCATGCGTTATTTTAAACAATAACAGCGAGCAGCCTATCGGCACGCGTATCTTTGGGCCGGTAACTCGTGAACTTCGTACTGAAAAGTTCATGAAAATTATCTCTCTGGCACCAGAAGTACTCTAAGGAGCGAATCATGGCAGCGAAAATCCGTCGTGATGACGAAGTTATCGTGTTAACCGGTAAAGATAAAGGTAAACGCGGTAAAGTAAAAAATGTTCTGTCTTCCGGCAAACTCGTCGTTGAAGGTATCAACCTGGTTAAGAAACATCAGAAGCCGGTTCCGGCCCTGAACCAACCAGGCGGCATCGTTGAAAAAGAAGCTGCAATTCAGGTTTCTAACGTTGCAATCTTCAATGCGGCTACCGGCAAGGCTGACCGTGTAGGCTTTAGATTCGAAGACGGCAAAAAAGTCCGTTTCTTCAAGTCTAACAGCGAAACTATCAAGTAATTTGGAGTAGTACGATGGCGAAACTGCATGATTACTACAAAGACGAAGTAGTTAACAAACTCATGACTGAGTTTAACTACAATTCTGTCATGCAAGTCCCTCGGGTCGAGAAGATCACCCTGAACATGGGTGTTGGTGAAGCGATCGCTGACAAGAAACTGCTGGATAACGCAGCAGCTGACCTGACAGCAATCTCCGGTCAAAAGCCGTTGATCACCAAAGCACGCAAATCAGTTGCAGGCTTCAAAATCCGTCAGGGCTATCCGATCGGCTGTAAAGTAACTCTGCGTGGCGAACGCATGTGGGAGTTCTTTGAGCGCCTGATCACTATTGCTGTTCCACGTATCCGTGACTTCCGTGGCTTGTCCGCTAAGTCTTTCGACGGTCGTGGTAACTACAGCATGGGTGTCCGTGAGCAGATCATCTTCCCAGAAATCGACTACGATAAAGTCGACCGCGTGCGTGGTTTGGATATTACCATTACCACTACTGCGAAATCTGACGAAGAAGGCCGTGCTCTGCTGGCTGCCTTTGACTTCCCGTTCCGCAAGTAAGGTAGGGTTACTGAATGGCTAAGCAATCAATGAAAGCACGCGAAGTAAAGCGCGTAGCTTTAGCTGATAAATTCTTCGCTAAACGCGCTGAACTGAAAGCGATCATTTCTGATGTGAACGCTTCCGACGAAGATCGTTGGAATGCGGTTCTCAAGCTGCAGTCTCTGCCGCGTGATTCCAGCCCGTCTCGTCAGCGTAACCGCTGTCGTCAAACAGGTCGTCCACATGGTTATGTGGGCAAGTTTGGGTTGAGCCGTATCAAACTGCGTGAAGCCGCCATGCGCGGTGAAGTACCAGGCTTGAAAAAGGCTAGCTGGTAATTACCAATTGAATCACGGGAGTAAAGACAGATGAGCATGCAAGATCCGATCGCGGATATGCTGACCCGTATCCGTAACGGTCAGGCCGCGAACAAAGTTGCGGTCACCATGCCTTCCGCCAAGCTGAAAGTGGCAATTGCCAACGTGCTGAAGGAAGAAGGTTTTATCGAAGATTTTAAAGTTGAAGGCGACACCAAGCCGGAACTGGAACTTACTCTCAAGTATTTCCAGGGTAAAGCTGTTGTAGAAAGCATTCAGCGTGTCAGCCGCCCAGGTCTGCGCATCTATAAGAAAAAAGATGAGCTGCCGAAAGTTATGGCTGGCCTTGGTATCGCAGTTGTTTCTACCTCAAAAGGTGTTATGACTGATCGTGCAGCGCGCCAGGCTGGTCTTGGTGGCGAAATTATCTGCTACGTAGCCTAATCGGAGGAAAGAATGTCTCGTGTTGCTAAAGCACCGGTCGTTATTCCTGCCGGCGTTGATGTAAAAATCGACGGTCAGGTTATTACGATCAAAGGTAAAAACGGCGAGCTGACTCGTACCCTCAACAAAGCTGTTGAAGTTAAACATGCAGATAACGCTCTGACCTTCGGTCCACGTGATGGTTTCGTGGATGGATGGGCTCAGGCTGGTACCGCGCGTGCCCTGCTGAACTCAATGGTTGTTGGTGTTACCGAAGGCTTCACTAAAAAGCTTCAGCTGGTTGGTGTAGGTTATCGTGCAGCTATCAAAGGGAATGCAGTAGGCCTGTCTCTGGGCTTCTCACACCCTGTTGAGCATCCGCTGCCGGCCGGTATCACTGCAGAATGTCCGACTCAAACTGAAATCGTGCTGAAAGGCGCTGATAAACAGCTGATCGGTCAGGTTGCAGCAGATCTGCGCGCCTACCGTCGTCCTGAGCCTTATAAAGGTAAGGGTGTTCGTTACGCCGACGAAGTCGTGCGTACCAAAGAGGCTAAGAAGAAGTAAGGTAACACTATGGATAAGAAATCTGCTCGTATCCGTCGTGCGACCCGCGCACGCCGCAAGCTCAAAGAGCTGGGTGCAACTCGCCTGGTGGTACATCGTACCCCGCGTCATATTTACGCACAGGTAATTGCACCGAACGGTTCTGAAGTTCTGGTAGCTGCTTCTACTGTAGAAAAAGCTATCTCAGAACAATTGAAGTACACCGGTAACAAAGACGCCGCTGCAGCTGTAGGTAAAGCTGTTGCTGAACGCGCTCTGGAAAAAGGCATCAGCAATGTTTCCTTTGACCGTTCCGGGTTCCAATATCATGGTCGTGTCCAGGCACTGGCAGATGCTGCCCGTGAAGCTGGCCTTCAGTTCTAAGGTAGAGGTGTAAGATGGCTCACATCGAAAAACAGGCTGGCGAACTGCAGGAAAAGCTGATCGCGGTTAACCGCGTATCTAAAACCGTAAAAGGTGGTCGTATTTTCTCCTTCACAGCTCTGACTGTAGTTGGTGATGGTAACGGTCGCGTTGGTTTTGGTTACGGTAAAGCGCGTGAAGTTCCAGCAGCGATCCAGAAAGCGATGGAAAAAGCCCGTCGCAATATGATTAACGTCGCGCTGAACAACGGCACCCTGCAACACCCAGTTAAAGGTGTTCACACGGGTTCTCGTGTATTCATGCAGCCAGCTTCAGAAGGTACCGGTATCATCGCCGGTGGTGCAATGCGCGCCGTTCTGGAAGTTGCTGGAGTTCATAACGTTCTGGCTAAAGCATATGGTTCCACCAACCCGATCAACGTGGTTCGTGCAACTATTGATGGCCTGGAAAATATGAATTCTCCAGAAATGGTCGCTGCCAAGCGTGGTAAATCCGTTGAAGAAATTCTGGGGTAATTGACCATGGCAAAGACTATTAAAATCACTCAAACCCGCAGTGCAATCGGTCGTCTGCCGAAACACAAGGCAACGCTGCTTGGCCTGGGTCTGCGTCGTATTGGTCATACCGTTGAGCGCGAGGATACTCCTGCTGTTCGTGGTATGGTCAACGCGGTTTACTTCATGGTTAAAGTTGAGGAGTAAGAGATGCGTTTAAATACTCTGTCTCCGGCCGAAGGCTCTAAAAAGGCGGGTAAACGCCTGGGTCGTGGTATCGGTTCTGGCCTCGGCAAAACCGGTGGTCGTGGTCACAAAGGTCAGAACTCTCGTTCTGGCGGTGGCGTACGTCGCGGTTTCGAGGGTGGCCAGATGCCACTGTACCGTCGTCTGCCGAAGTTCGGCTTCACCTCTCGCAAAGCAGCGATCACAGCGGAAATCCGTCTGTCTGACCTGGCGAAAGTTGAAGGCGGCGTTGTAGACCTGAACACGCTGAAAGCAGCAAACATTATCGGTATCCAGATCGAGTTCGCGAAAGTGATCCTGTCTGGTGAAGTTTCTACTCCGGTAACTGTTCGTGGCCTGCGTGTTACTAAAGGTGCTCGTGCTGCTATCGAAGCTGCTGGCGGTAAAATTGAGGAATAAGTAGCAGATGGCTAAGCAACCGGGATTAGATTTTCAAAGTGCCAAAGGTGGATTTGGCGAGCTGAAACGCAGACTGCTGTTTGTTATCGGCGCGCTGATTGTGTTCCGTATTGGCTCTTTTATTCCGATCCCTGGTATCGATGCCGCTGTACTTGCCAAACTGCTTGAGCAACAGCGAGGCACCATCATTGAAATGTTCAACATGTTCTCTGGTGGTGCTCTCAGCCGTGCTTCTATCTTTGCACTGGGTATTATGCCGTACATTTCGGCATCAATTATTATCCAACTGCTGACGGTCGTTCATCCGGCCCTGGCAGAGCTGAAGAAAGAAGGGGAGTCTGGACGTCGTAAGATTAGCCAGTACACCCGTTACGGCACTCTGGTGCTGGCAATATTCCAGTCGATCGGTATTGCTACCGGTCTTCCGAATATGCCTGGTATGCAGGGCCTGGTGTTAAACCCGGGCTTTGCATTCTATTTCACCGCTGTTGTAAGTCTGGTCACAGGGACGATGTTCCTGATGTGGCTCGGCGAACAGATTACTGAGCGTGGTATCGGCAACGGTATCTCAATCATCATCTTCGCCGGTATTGTTGCGGGTCTCCCGCCAGCCATCGCCCATACTATCGAGCAAGCGCGTCAAGGCGACCTGCACTTCCTCCTGTTGCTGTTGGTTGCAGTATTAGTATTTGCAGTGACGTTCTTTGTTGTCTTCGTTGAACGTGGTCAACGCCGCATTGTGGTGAACTACGCTAAACGTCAGCAGGGTCGTCGTGTCTATGCTGCACAGAGCACACATTTACCGCTGAAAGTGAATATGGCGGGGGTTATCCCGGCTATCTTCGCTTCCAGTATTATTCTGTTCCCGGCAACCATCGCGTCATGGTTCGGGGGCGGTACTGGTTGGAACTGGCTGACAACAATTTCGCTGTATTTGCAGCCTGGGCAACCACTTTATGTGTTACTCTATGCGTCTGCGATCATCTTCTTCTGTTTCTTCTACACGGCGTTGGTCTTCAACCCGCGTGAAACAGCAGATAACCTGAAGAAGTCCGGTGCATTTGTACCAGGAATTCGTCCGGGAGAGCAAACGGCGAAGTATATCGATAAAGTAATGACTCGCCTGACTTTGGTTGGTGCGCTTTATATTACTTTTATCTGCCTGATCCCGGAGTTCATGCGTGATGCAATGAAAGTACCGTTCTACTTCGGTGGGACCTCACTGCTTATCGTTGTTGTCGTGATTATGGACTTTATGGCTCAAGTGCAAACTCTGATGATGTCCAGTCAGTATGAGTCTGCATTGAAGAAGGCGAACCTGAAAGGCTACGGCCGCTAAATGGTCGCCTGAGAAGTTACGGAGAGTAAAAATGAAAGTTCGTGCTTCCGTCAAGAAATTATGCCGTAACTGCAAAATCGTTAAGCGTGATGGTGTCATCCGTGTGATTTGCAGTGCCGAGCCGAAGCATAAACAGCGCCAAGGCTGATTATTTCGCATATTTTTCTTGCAAAGTTGGGTTGAGCTGGCTAGATTAGCCAGCCAATCTTTTGTATGTCTGTACGTTTCCATTTGAGTATCCTGAAAACGGGCTTTTCAGCATGGTGCGTACATATTAAATAGTAGGAGTGCATAGTGGCCCGTATAGCAGGCATTAACATTCCTGATCAGAAACATGCTGTGATCGCATTAACTTCGATCTACGGCGTCGGCAAGACCCGTTCTAAAGCCATTCTGGCTGCAGCGGGTATCGCTGAAGATGTTAAGATCAGTGAGCTGTCTGAAGAACAAATCGACACGCTGCGTGACGAAGTTGCCAAATTTGTCGTTGAAGGTGATCTGCGCCGTGAAATCAGCATGAGCATCAAGCGCCTGATGGATCTTGGTTGCTATCGCGGTTTGCGTCATCGTCGTGGTCTGCCAGTGCGCGGTCAGCGTACTAAGACCAACGCACGTACCCGTAAGGGTCCGCGCAAACCGATCAAGAAATAATCGGGGTGATTGAATAATGGCAAAGGCACCAGTTCGTGCACGTAAACGTGTAAGAAAACAAGTCTCTGACGGCGTGGCTCATATCCATGCTTCTTTCAACAACACCATCGTTACTATTACTGATCGTCAGGGTAACGCATTGGGTTGGGCAACAGCCGGTGGTTCCGGTTTCCGTGGTTCTCGCAAATCCACTCCGTTCGCAGCTCAGGTTGCAGCAGAGCGTTGCGCTGAAGCCGTAAAAGAATACGGCATCAAGAATCTGGAAGTTATGGTTAAAGGTCCGGGTCCGGGTCGTGAATCTACTGTTCGCGCTCTGAACGCCGCTGGTTTCCGCATCACTAATATTACTGATGTGACTCCGATCCCTCATAACGGTTGTCGTCCGCCGAAAAAACGTCGCGTATAACGCTCCGTTTTTTAGGTTAGTTGGAGATAGAAAATGGCAAGATATTTGGGTCCTAAGCTCAAGCTGAGCCGTCGTGAGGGCACCGACTTATTCCTTAAGTCTGGCGTTCGCGCGATCGATACCAAGTGTAAAATTGAACAAGCTCCTGGCCAGCACGGTGCGCGTAAACCGCGTCTGTCTGACTATGGTGTGCAGTTGCGTGAAAAGCAAAAAGTTCGCCGTACCTACGGTGTGCTGGAGCGTCAGTTCCGTAACTACTATAAAGAAGCAGCACGTCTGAAAGGCAACACAGGTGAAAACCTGCTGGCTCTGCTGGAAGGTCGTCTGGACAACGTTGTATACCGTATGGGCTTCGGCGCTACTCGTGCTGAATCACGTCAGCTGGTTAGCCACAAAGCAATCATGGTAAACGGTCGTGTTGTTAACATCGCTTCTTATCAGGTTAAAGCGAATGACGTTGTTAGCATTCGTGAGAAAGCGAAAAAGCAATCTCGCGTGAAGGCCGCTCTGGAGCTGGCTGAGCAGCGTGAAAAGCCAACCTGGCTGGAAGTTGATGCTGGCAAGATGGAAGGTACGTTCAAGCGTCAGCCAGAACGTTCTGATCTGTCTGCGGACATTAACGAACACCTGATCGTCGAGCTTTACTCCAAGTAAAGCTTAGTACCAAAGAGAGGACACAATGCAGGGTTCTGTGACAGAGTTTCTAAAACCGCGCCTGGTAGATATCGAGCAAGTGAGTTCGACGCACGCCAAGGTGACCCTTGAGCCTTTAGAGCGTGGCTTTGGCCATACTCTGGGTAACGCACTGCGCCGTATTCTGCTCTCATCGATGCCGGGTTGCGCGGTGACCGAGGTTGAGATTGATGGTGTACTTCATGAGTACAGCACCAAAGAAGGCGTTCAGGAAGATATCCTTGAAATCCTGCTCAACCTGAAAGGGCTGGCGGTGAGAGTTCAGGGTAAAGATGAAGTTATTCTTACTCTGAATAAATCTGGCATTGGCCCTGTGACTGCAGCCGACATCACCCACGACGGTGATGTTGAAATCGTCAAGCCGCAGCACGTGATCTGCCACCTGACCGATGAGAACGCAGCTATTAGCATGCGTATCAAAGTTCAGCGCGGTCGTGGTTATGTGCCGGCTTCTGCCCGAATTCATTCGGAAGAAGATGAGCGCCCAATCGGCCGTCTGCTGGTCGACGCATGCTACAGCCCTGTAGAGCGTATTGCCTACAATGTTGAAGCAGCGCGTGTAGAACAGCGTACCGACCTGGACAAGCTGGTCATCGAAATGGAAACCAACGGCACAATCGATCCTGAAGAGGCGATTCGTCGTGCGGCAACCATCCTGGCAGAACAACTGGAAGCTTTCGTTGACTTACGTGATGTACGTCAGCCGGAAGTGAAAGAAGAGAAACCAGAATTCGATCCGATCCTGCTGCGCCCTGTTGACGATCTGGAATTGACTGTCCGCTCTGCTAACTGCCTTAAGGCAGAAGCTATCCACTATATCGGTGATCTGGTACAGCGTACCGAGGTTGAGTTGCTGAAAACGCCGAACCTGGGTAAAAAATCTCTTACTGAGATTAAAGACGTGCTGGCTTCACGTGGTCTGTCTCTGGGCATGCGCCTGGAAAACTGGCCACCGGCAAGCATTGCTGACGAGTAACCGGATCACAGGTTAAGGTTTTACTGAGAAGGATAAGGTCATGCGCCATCGTAAGAGTGGTCGTCAACTGAACCGCAACAGCAGCCATCGCCAGGCTATGTTCCGCAACATGGCAGGTTCACTGGTTCGTCATGAGATCATCAAGACGACCCTGCCTAAAGCGAAAGAGCTGCGTCGCGTAGTTGAGCCGCTGATTACTCTTGCCAAGACTGACAGCGTTGCTAATCGTCGTCTGGCATTCGCCCGTACTCGTGATAACGAGATCGTGGCAAAACTGTTTAACGAACTGGGCCCGCGTTTCGCGAGCCGTGCAGGTGGTTACACTCGTATTCTGAAGTGTGGCTTCCGTGCAGGCGACAACGCGCCGATGGCTTACATCGAGCTGGTTGATCGTTCAGAGAAAGCAGAAGCTGCTGCAGAGTAATCTGTAGTAACGTAAAAAAACCCGCTCCGGCGGGTTTTTTTATATCCTCAGTATCATCACCTCTCTACACTATCTGTATCTTTTCTGTTCATCCGCGGAGATCATCATGTGGTTACTCGATGAATGGGTAGAGCGCCATATCAGCGATGCCCAACGCAAAGGTGAATTCGATAATCTTCCAGGAAGCGGCGAACCGCTCGTGTTGGAGGATGATTCGCACATCGCACCTGAATTACGTGCTGGATACCGCTTACTTAAAAATGCGGGCTGTTTGCCTCCGGAACTTGAACAGCGAAGAGAGGCAATTGAACTTGTTGATCTACTTAAAAGTGTTCGCAAAGATGACCCACGACATAATGAGCTCAGCCGCCGACTGACGCTGATTGAGCTTAAACTCCGCCAGGCTGGTGTGAGCACTGACTTTTTGCGCGGTGAATATTGTGAAAGGTTAATGCAGAAAATCGATGAGGAATAACTATGTATCGTATTGGTGAACTTGCAAAGCTCGCTAACGTAACGCCAGATACCATCCGTTACTACGAGAAACAGCAAATGATAGATCATGAGGTGAGAACGGAAGGTGGATTCCGTCTTTATACCGACAACGATCTCCAGCGTCTTCGGTTTATCCGCTATGCACGGCAGCTTGGTTTCACTCTGGAGTCGATCCGTGAGTTACTGTCGATCCGCATCGATCCGGCGCACCACACTTGCCAGGAATCAAAAAGCATCGTCCAGGCCCGACTGGATGAAGTTGAGGCCCGAATTCAGGAATTGCAGACAATGCAGCGTTCCCTGCAAAGATTGAATGACGCATGCTGTGGTACTGCGCACAGCAGCATTTATTGCTCTATTCTTGAAGCCCTTGAACAGGGCGCCAGTGGCGAAACGGAAACGCAGGGGTGTTGATTTTCCCTCTGTCCGGGCCTACACTCGCGTCAACATAAACCATGCTCAGGAGAAATTATGAGCCGCTATCAGCATACGAAGGGACAAATTAAGGATAACGCCATTGAGGCATTACTTCACGACCCGCTTTTCAGACAGCGCGTTGAGAAGAATAAAAAAGGGAAAGGGAGTTATCTGCGTAAAGGGAAACATGGGAATCGGGGTAACTGGGAGGCCAGTGGCAAAAAAGCGAATCGCTTATTTACCACTGGCCTTCCTGCTTTTAGTGTTCTGTCAGGAGCGGTTATTCTGCTCTTTTAACAGATCGCGAATTTCAGTCAGTAAAACTTCTTCTTTAGAAGGGGCTGGCGGTGCTGCTGCCGGTTCTTCTTTTTTACGGTTAAGCTTGTTGATGAGCTTGATCGCCATAAAAATCGCAAACGCCACGATCACGAAATCAAAAATATTCTGAATAAATACGCCATAGTGCATAACGACTGCCGGGATATCTCCCTGTGCATCTCTGAGCGTGACGGCGAACTGTTTGAAGTCAATGCCCCCAATTAACAGCCCCAACGGCGGCATAATAATGTCGGCAACCAGTGATGAAACGATCTTACCGAACGCAGCACCAATAATGACACCCACAGCTAAATCTACAACATTCCCGCGCATCGCAAATTCGCGAAATTCTTTCATGAAACTCATTATGTTCTCCTTGTGCCAGCTGACGACTATAAGTTTAACAAATGATTAGCTAATTGCCATCGAGGATAAATAAAGGTTATGAAAAATAAAAGTCTTAGAAATTTAAAGGTTAATAATCAGGTGCTCTAACCCGAGCACCTGAATCATTACAGGAAGAATGGACTTGGCTGGAATAAGCGTTCGACGTCTGTAATAAACTTTTTATCGGTAAGGAACATAATAACGTGGTCCCCTTGCTCGATGCGTAAATTATCATTGGCGATCATGACATCGTTCCCGCGCACCACAGCCCCAATGATTGTGCCCGGGGGTAATTTGATTTCATCAATTGAACGACCCACAACGCGTGATGTGGTTTCATCACCGTGCGCCACGGCCTCAATGGCTTCAGCAACACCGCGACGAAGTGAAGAAACGCCGACGATATCCGCTTTACGGACATGACTTAGCAGGGCTGAAATTGTCGCTTGCTGTGGCGAAATGGCGATATCAATGACGCTTCCCTGCACGAGGTCAACATAGGCGCGGCGCTGGATAAGTACCATCACTTTTTTTGCTCCCATTCGTTTGGCGAGCATCGCAGACATAATATTCGCTTCGTCGTCGTTGGTGACGGCAATAAACAGATCAACTTGATCGATATGCTCTTCGGCCAGCAATTCTTGATCGGACGCATCACCATAAAATACGATCGTATTCTGCAGCTTTTCAGCGAGTTCAGAAGCGCGCTGTTGATCGCGTTCGATCAACTTCACGCTATAGTCTTTTTCCAGTCGTCTCGCCAGACCTGCGCCAATATTCCCACCGCCGACCAGCATGATGCGTTTATAAGGCTTTTCAAGACGCTGAAGCTCGCTCATCACCGCACGGATATGCTGAGATGCGGCAATAAAGAAAACCTCATCACCGGCTTCAACAATCGTTGAGCCTTGCGGCCGAATAGGCCTGTCGTGGCGGAAAATGGCAGCGACGCGAGTATCGATATGTGGCATGTGCTCACGCATCGTAGACAAGGCATTACCAATGAGTGGGCCGCCGTAATAGGCTTTCACCACTGCCAGGCTTACTTTACCTTCCGCAAAATTCACAACCTGCAAAGCGCCCGGATATTCAATCAGGCGATAGATATTGTCGATAACGAGTTGTTCTGGCGCGATCAGGTGATCAATCGGTACCGCTTCAGAATTAAACAGTTTTTCTGCATCGCGAACATAGTCCGGAGAACGGATACGGGCAATTCTGTTCGGGGTGTTGAAAAGCGAGTAGGCAACCTGGCATGCCACCATATTGGTTTCATCAGAGCTGGTGACGGCAACCAGCATATCGGCATCGTCAGCGCCTGCCTCACGCAGAACGCGAGGATGTGAACCATGACCCTGCACGACGCGAAGGTCAAACTTGTCCTGCAAAACGCGCAGCCGATCGCCATTGGTATCAACAATCGTGATGTCATTGTTTTCGCCAACAAGATTTTCAGCTAACGTTCCGCCAACCTGTCCTGCACCCAGAATGATAATTTTCATATCTCGTGACCTGTTCTCAACATCACTCTTTGATTAGCTTAGCGTAAAAGAAACCATCGCCCTCTTCGGCGCCAGGGAGATTCTGCTGGCCAGGTCGTTCCGGCGTGCCTGTATCGCGTAATGTTGCATCAGGGGTTCGCTTAAGGAAGGCCGCAATTTGCTGGCTGTTTTCTTCCGGAAGTACGGAGCAGGTTGCATAGACCAGCGTTCCGCCTGGTTTAAGATGTGGCCAGATAGCATCGAGAATGTCGGATTGCAGTTGAGCCAGCTCTGTAATATCGCGATCGCGGCGTAGCCATTTAATGTCTGGATGTCGACGAATCACGCCCGTCGCCGAGCACGGAGCATCCAGTAAAATACGATCAAACTGCGATTCGCCACACCATTCTGCAGGCTTACGTCCGTCGCCTTGCTTGACCTGAGCCTTCATTCCAAGACGCTTCAGGTTATCGTAGACGCGAGAAAGACGCTGTTCATCAACATCAACTGCCATGACGCTCGCCTGCGGAGCAACTTCCAGAATATGTGTCGTTTTACCGCCAGGGGCTGCGCAGAGATCGAGGATCTGCTCACCATTTTGTGGCTCAAGCCAGGTCATACACCCTTGAGCTGAAGCATCCTGGACGGTGACCCAGCCATTTTCAAACCCGGGAAGCACGTGTACCGGTGCCGGAGAGGCTAAACGCACGGCATCCGGGTAGGCTTCATGTGTGAATCCATTCATTCCGGCTTCTTCCAGCATAGCCAGCCATGCGTCGCGAGTATGGTGATTACGGTTGACGCGTAGCCACATCGGCGGGCGCTGGTTATTGGCGTCAGCAATATCCTGCCACTGCTGTGGCCAGGCTTTTTTCAGGCGCTTCAACAGCCATTCCGGGTGCAGGAAACGTGCTTCGCTGCGGGAAAATTCAGCCAGAAGCTCTTCCTGCTGTCGCTGGAATTGACGTAGTACGCCGTTGATCAAACCCTTAAGTTGAGGGCGTTTAACCGCAACGGCACCTTCCACCGTTTCAGCCAGCGCGGCATGAGGAGGAATGCGTGTATGAAGCAACTGGTAGAAGCCCACCATGATCAAATAATGAATGGTGCGTTGCTTGCCGGTCATAGGGCGTGACATTAGCTTGCTAATTAACCACTCAAGCTGAGAAAGGGTGCGTAGAACGCCAAAGCACAGCTCCTGAAGCAGTGCTTTGTCTTTATCGGACACCTTCTGCTGCAGTGGGGGCAGGACATTACTGAGTGACTGGCCCTGTTCGACAACTTGCTCAACGGCCTGTGCCGCCATACTGCGTAGATTTTGTTTTTTCATAGCCGTAAAAATAAAAATGCCCGGAAACACCGGGCCTTAAAAATGAAAGGGGTCAGGCAAGGCGGTTGCCAGGAATAAACCATTCGCGACGGGAATTTAACAAATCCTGGGCGCTCATTGCTTTCTTACCCGCAGGTTGCAGAGACTCAAGATTTAGAATGCCTTTCGCGGTTGCGACCTGAATACCTTGCTTGCTGACTTCAATAATCGTGCCGGGTTCTTCAGAGGTATCGCCATCAATAACGGAGGCTTTCCAGACTTTCACCGGCTGATCGTCAATCATCATCCAGCTCATTGGCCACGGATTAAAAGCGCGGATGCAGCGTTCAAGCTGAGCGGCAGACAGTGACCAGTCGAGCTGAGCTTCTTCTTTGCTAAGTTTCTCGGCATAGGTTACCAGCGCTTCGTCCTGAACTTCAGGTGTCGCCTTATTATCAGCAAGCTGTTGCAGCGTCTCAATGAGACCCTGCGGGCCCAAATCTGCCAGCTTGTCGTAAAGTGTGGCACTGGTATCTTCGTTAGTAATTGGACAGGCCAGCTTAAACAGCATGTCACCGGTGTCTAAACCTACGTCCATCTTCATGATGGTGACGCCAGTTTCAGCATCGCCAGCCCACAGAGAGCGTTGAATAGGTGCCGCCCCGCGCCAGCGTGGAAGAAGAGAACCATGCACGTTGACACAGCCCAGGCGTGGCATATCCAGCACGGCTTTTGGCAAGATTAAACCGTAAGCCACTACCACCATGACATCCGCGTTCAGGTCTGCCACTAACTGCTGATTTTCCTGAGGGCGCAAGGATGCAGGCTGGTAAATGGGTAATCCATGTTCTTCGGCCAGCACTTTAACCGGGCTCGGCATGAGCTTTTTCCCACGACCAGCCGGACGGTCCGGTTGGGTAAAGACGCCAACAACCTTGTGACCAGAAGATAACAGCGCGTCGAGATGACGCGCTGCAAAATCAGGGGTACCCGCGAAGATAATACGTAGTGTTTTAGACACGTTGATCCTTGTATCCGGGGGGATCTTAGGCGCGAGAACGCAAGCGATCCAGTTTCTCTACTTTCTGACGAATACGCTGCTGCTTGAGTGGCGAGAGGTAATCGATAAAGAGTTTACCGACCAGGTGATCCATCTCATGCTGAATACAAATTGCCAGCAGGTCGTCTGCTTCCAGCTCGAACGGATTACCGTCACGATCCAGAGCGCGAATCTTCACTTTTTCTGCACGCGGTACTAAAGCACGCTGTTCCGGAATGGAGAGGCAGCCTTCTTCAATACCCGTTTCACCGCTCTTTTCAAGCAGTTCCGGGTTGATCAGCACCAGGCGGCCATCGCGATTCTCAGAGACATCAATCACGATAATACGCTTGTGAATGTCTACCTGAGTCGCCGCCAGGCCAATACCTTCTTCGGCGTACATGGTATCGAACATATCATCGACGATACGCTGAATTTCTGCATTCACTTCTTTAACCGGTTCAGCGACGATGCGAAGGCGCTCGTCCGGAATATGTAACACTTGCAAAACTGCCATAAATTTCCAGAGTCGTGTTCAGGAGTTGATAAGAATACTACCTCTATTCTAGACAAATCCCTCATCGATTGACAGCATCAGTGACCAATCGCAATGATTGCGGAGGCTGCTTGTGGCAGGGGAAAGGATGACGTCGACAGAGATATGGTTACGGTTAATTCACATAGGTTCTCTATGTGGTGATGCAATGCTGGAAGCCGCATCACAGCTCAGTAAACAGACAACGATTGATGGCGTGACGCTTCGAGAAGCCGGATTGTCAGCAACGCAGGCTGGGCGATTTCTTGCTCTCAGTGAAGGTGAGCTTGAGCGTAGCCAGGTGTGGCTGGAACAGCCGGGGAACCATCTCTTAACTGCCGACCATCCTCTTTATCCTCCTTTGCTTCGCACTTTTCCTGATTATCCCGGGGCGTTATTCGTGACGGGGAACCTTGAGGCCCTTAATGCCGTTCAACTTGCTGTTGTCGGAAGTCGCGCGCCCTCCTGGTATGGTGAGCGATGGGGAAGGATCCTGAGTGAACAGCTCTCACAATGCGGTTTCACGATTACCAGCGGCCTGGCCTGTGGCATTGACGGCGTGGCCCACAACGCTGCATTGTCAGTACAAGGCACAAGCGTGGCGGTGTTGGGTAATGGACTCTTTAGCATCTATCCCCGTCGCCATCAGACCCTGGCCAGGCGGCTTATTCATTCGGAGGGGGCGCTCGTGTCTGAATTCTCACTTTCTACGCCCCCCAGACCGGCGAATTTCCCTCGACGTAACAGGATTATTAGTGGGTTAAGTCAGGGCGTGCTGGTCGTTGAGGCTGCTTTGCGAAGCGGTTCGTTGGTTACGGCAAGATGTGCGCTAGAACAGGGGCGAGAAGTCTTTGCTTTACCCGGTCCGATAGGAAATCCAGGATGTGAGGGGCCGCACTGGCTAATAAAGCAAGGCGCAACGCCTGTGACTTGCATAGAGGATATCCTGGAAAATTTACGGTATGGCTTGCACTGGTTAACAGATGAACCTAAAAAGCAACATTATTCGTCAGATCAGGAGAAGGTGGCATTGCCATTTCCCAAGCTCCTGGCTAACGTAGGAGATGAGGTAACACCTGTTGACGTTGTCGCTGAACGTGCCGGCCAACCTGTGCCAGTAACGGTAGCACAGCTACTTGAACTGGAGTTAGCAGGGTGGATCGCAGCTGTACCCGGCGGCTATGTCCGATTAAGGAGGGCATGCCATGTTCGACGTACTGATGTATTTGTTTGAGACTTACATCCACAACGAAGCAGAAATGCGCGTGGATCAGGACAAATTGACACGGGATCTTACCGAAGCAGGATTTGAGCGGGAAGATATTTACAATGCGTTGATGTGGTTGGATAAACTGGCTGATTATCAGGACGGCCTCGCCGAACCGATGCAGCTTGCTTCCGATCCCTTATCTGTACGCATTTACACCGCTGAAGAGTGTGAAAGGCTGGATGCCAGCTGCCGGGGATTCATCTTATTCCTTGAGCAGATTCAGGTGCTAAACCTCGAAACGCGAGAAATGGTGATAGAGCGCGTCATGGCGCTGGATACGGCAGAATTCGAGCTGGAAGACCTCAAGTGGGTGATCCTGATGGTTCTGTTCAATATCCCAGGCTGTGAAAATGCCTATCAGCAAATGGAAGAATTACTCTTTGAAGTGAATGAAGGTATGCTGCACTAATTCAATGTGCGGGACCAAGAGTTGTTATGGCCAAATCAGCACTATTCACGGTGCACAAAAACGAGCCCTGCCCACAGTGCGGGGCTGAGCTCGTCATTCGGTCCGGGAAACACGGCCCGTTTCTCGGTTGTTCACAGTATCCGGAATGTGATTATGTCCGTCCCCTGAAGAGCCAGGCGGATGGACATATCGTGAAAATTCTGGAGGGTCAGTATTGCCCACTCTGCGGTGGCGAATTAGCTCTGCGGCAGGGACGTTTCGGCATGTTTATTGGATGTAGCCGCTACCCCGAATGTGAGCATACGGAACAAATTGATAAGCCAGATGAAACGGCGATTGCGTGTCCTCAGTGTCAGCGCGGTCAACTGGTACAACGCCGCTCCCGTTATGGTAAGAACTTCCATTCGTGCGATCGCTACCCTGAATGCCAGTTCGTTATCAATTTTAAACCGGTAGCGGGAATCTGCCCTCATTGCAATTATCCGCTACTTATAGAAAAGAAAACCGCGCAAGGCATGAAACGCTTCTGCGCCAGTAAACAATGTGGAAAGCCGGTTTCGGCGGATCAAAACAGTGAATAATAACCTGCCATCAGGCTCCATTGCCCATGCCGTGGACGTACTGAAAAATGAAGAAGTCATCGCCTATCCAACAGAAGCTGTTTTTGGGGTCGGTTGCGATCCTGACAGCGAGACCGCTGTGAGCCGATTGCTCACCCTAAAGCAAAGACCCGTCGAGAAAGGGCTAATTTTGATCGCTGCTAATTACGAGCAGCTTAAACCCTACATCGATGATTCTATGCTGACGCCGGCGCAGCGCGAGAGTATCTTCTCCGCGTGGCCTGGACCGGTGACTTTCGTTTTCCCGGCGCAGCCGACAACGCCGCGCTGGTTAACCGGACGCTTTGATTCCCTCGCCGTTCGCGTAACTGACCATCCGCTGGTGGTTGAGCTTTGTCTGGCATTTGGTAAACCGCTGGTCTCAACCAGCGCCAACCTGACCGGATTGCCACCTTGCCGGACAACCGAAGAAGTACTGGCGCAGTTCGGGAATGACTTTCCTGTCGCTGTCGGTGAAACGGGAGGGCGCCTGAATCCGTCTGAAATTCGCGACGCTTTGACCGGCGAACGTTTTCGCCAGGGGTAATCTCATGGAAACCTATGCTGTTTTTGGTAACCCGATCGCTCACAGTAAATCGCCGTTAATCCATCAGCTATTTGCTGAACAACTGCAGATAGAGCATCCGTATGGTCGTGTGCTGGCCCCTGTTGATGCATTTGTGACGACGCTGAATGCTTTTTTCGAGGCGGGTGGAAAAGGTGCGAATGTAACAGTCCCCTTTAAGGAAGACGCTTTTGAACGCGCGGATGAATTGACCGAGCGCGCGGCGCTTGCTGGTGCGGTAAATACGCTAAAACAGCTCAAGGACGGCCGACTTCTGGGTGATAACACTGATGGGATTGGTTTACTCAGCGATTTAGAAAGACTCTCATTTACTAAGCCTGGTTTCCGCATCCTGCTGATTGGCGCGGGCGGGGCATCACGGGGCGTGCTGCTTCCTCTTCTTTCAATGGATTGTGCGGTAACGATTACCAACCGAACATTCTCCCGTGCAGAAGAGCTGGCTGCGCTGTTCGCCCATACCGGGAGCGTCAGTGCCATTGCGCTTGATGACCTTGCCGACCATGAGTTCGATCTTGTCATTAATGCGACCTCCAGCGGTATTGGCGGTGAAGTGCCCGCGATCCCTGCTTCGTTGGTAAGTGCCCACGTTTATTGCTACGACATGTTCTATCAGAAAGGCAAAACACCTTTTCTGACCTGGTGTGAACAACACGGCGCGAAGCATCTGGCTGATGGTCTGGGCATGCTGGTGGGCCAGGCAGCTCATGCAGTACTGCTCTGGCACGGTGTGTTGCCTGCAGTGGAACCCGTGATCGAAAAACTGAAACAGGAACTGATGGCGTGAATCAGGCGATCCACTTTCCTGACAGAGAAATCTGGGATGAAAATCAGCAAGCGGTTTGTTTCCCGGTGCTGGTGCAGGGAATGCAGCTGACCTGTGCAATTACTGGGGAAACGCTACTGCATCGTTTTGGCGGTTCAGACCCGTTAGCGGTATTTTGCGAAAATCGCTGGGATCTTGAAGAGGAAGCCAGCGATTTAATCCGCGATCAGCAGGAAGATGATCAAGGCTGGGTCTGGTTGTCTTGATCCAGATATTCATTCTTCCATTTGACGTAGTTATTTGCAGAGTATTTTAATCCTTCGAGCTCCGCCTCTTTTAAGGGGCGGAGCTGTTTTACCGGGCTGCCTAAATAGAGATAGCCGCTTTCCAGACGTTTGTTTTGCGGGACCAGGCTACCAGCTCCAATCATCACGTCATCTTCCACTGTTACGCCATCCAGTAAAATTGAACCCATACCAACAAGTACCCTGTTACCTATCGTGCAGCCGTGGAGCATCACTTTGTGGCCGACGGTAACGTCTTCCCCAACGATTAAAGGATTACCTTCAGGGTTATAAGAAGATTTATGCGTCACATGAAGAACGCTGCCGTCCTGAATGTTGGTGCGTGCGCCGATAGACACAAAGTTAACATCTCCCCTGATCGCAACCAGTGGCCAGATACTCACATCATCGGCCATTCGGACATCGCCAATCACGACGCTACTGGCGTCGATCATCACGCGATCGCCTTTTTGGGGGAACAGATCTTTATAAGGACGTAGTACCGCAGACATATCTACCTCGACAGATGGACGCTATACAGAAGACTTTGATCATATTTTGGGATCGTGGCAAGGCAAAATACGTCAATATTTAAGCAGATCGGGCGGGATTTCAGCGAAAAGCGCGGAAAATCAGCAGTCGGAAAAAAAGATCTAAAAAACACTTGTGCTAAAAAATGGGATCCCTATAATGCGCCTCCATCGACACGGCAGATGTGAATCACTTCACAAACAACCGGGTCGGTTGAAGAGAAAAAATCCTGAAATAACGGGTTGACTCTGAAAGAGGAAAGCGTAATATACGCCACC